>Ga0153987_1000394_pt1 | contig 14359 bp, 15 predicted proteins | sample TSNC071MetaG_FD_102279 | JGI IMG/M metagenome (GOLD analysis project Ga0153987, IMG submission 102279) | Attine ant fungus gardens microbial communities from North Carolina, USA - TSNC071 MetaG | ecosystem: Host-associated > Fungi > Mycelium > Unclassified | place: USA: North Carolina, William B...
CAACCGTTTACCCAAGCTCTTATCATCCGTTCACGAACACCCTGTCCTCTATCTCCCTGTCCCGGATCCTACATCTTTCCATTTGCTCCTTCACTGGATGTATTTCAACCAGACCAACATCATTAGCGAGGCCTTGCATAACAGAAATATCCAGTGGGAGGGAATCGCTCGAAATGTCGAATATCTCAGACTCAATGCAGACATCAAAATCTTCTTATCAAAGTGGTATCATTCCTGGCTGGAGATCGATACCATGAGAGGTGAAGATTCTGATTGTGACTCGGACACATATTATAGTGACTCTGATGACGAAGACACCTCAACATGCACATATAATACCGCAGTGACCGACAATTCAGTTGGAATAGTAGATAGCAAAGAAAGGTCTCGAGGACGGTCACGGGAAACGCGCCGTTTGTCTTACGAGTAGTGAGGGTCTCTCACGTCCTGACGAGTCATTGGGCCTACAGTCAGAATAGTGATCTGACACGTCAGTGGTTTTGATTTCATTCTTCACCTTCGGTTTTCGTTCATCAATGATATAGCTGTCTTACCATGATATTTCGTTCACTTATTTTCTCTATCATATTGATCTCCCTCTGTGTTGCTTACTCTCCAGAGGAAGTACTTAGGAAGTACTTTCTAGACTCACTCTATTTTTGTTTATATTATTATCTTACAACATGCATTTTGTTTGTACTTTGATGCTTTTAGAGGTAGAAATACTGTAGCCCGTGGTGGCTGTACGTTCCTGTCGTTTTACTTCATTGGCATCTGCTGTGACCGAAGAATCGGGGCTCCATCCCGCTGAACACAGTTGAATCAAAAACTTGTCTTGAGCCACTGTCCATGATGATATTGAAGTGTCGGGAAGAAGGAATTAACCAAGAAAAGTCTTTGATTTTCAGAAGTATCTCTACCTGGTCCCAGAATAATAGAACACCCATTCAAGTTCTGGCACATGCCTCAGATGCCTCAGATGCCCAAATGAACAAGTGAGGATACACCTAAAAAGACTTTCAGAGTGAGTTTTCACCAGACATTGTATGTACAATGAAGTACATATGCCTTCTAGATTCTTATCCCTCCAATCTTCGCAGTAAGCGCGCTCACTTCACTCGTATCCCATATGACCAGAGTACCGTCTACGCCAGTCGTACTGACCCTGGCCACATACCCATCCTGGGAGTCATAAGGCCGAACACTGGTTATTGTATTTTGATGAATCGTGTTGAGTTTCGTATCGGAAAATATAGATCCACTGGTGGTTTGACCGCGGGAATCCGCATCCCGGAAAGTTGCAAAGGCACCAGTCTTCAGACGACCAATCCCAGTGTTACCGCCAAACCCAGAGCGGGAACCTTCGGAAGTCCTTGAAGAAGAAGCATCATCGAGAGTCCCGACCTCTTGCCAGCCTTGCTCCGAGCCCGCAAAGACCAAGGGCTTACAATCGTGTCCTGCGGCTACAATGGTCTCTCCTGAAGTCCAGGACAAGGCAATCAAAGGCAAGGATGGTAATCGGACAGTGTGTAAAGTTGGACCGTTTGGATATACAATGGTAATAGAACTGTCGTGACCTAGACAAAACATGAAATCAATCAGGAAGGAAAGATACAACTTACTAGCAAAGGCAAGCACATCTCCAGAAGGCGAGAATCCAACCGCATGAACCCATCCACCAGCTGGAGATGAATACTCTCCACAGATGGTGTTGAACGGTAACTTTGACCCCCAAACACTGGGAGCAGGGCTGAGGACAAACATCAGTGAACGATATTCCAAATCGCTTTTGTTCTACCCACCGTTCATCAACTTCCTTGATGTAGCCCGAAAATACTCTTGCTTTCATATCAGCACTACCGGCAGCAAGTAAAACATTGTTTGGGTGCCAATCGATAGATAATACCGTGGACCTGATGGGTTTCTTAAGATGCTTGGCTACCCACCAGTTACTTTCTTCGTCAAAAGAACAGACAGCAATAGCCCTGGAAAGACATTAACACCATGTAGGACCTGACTATTCGGGCATAACCTTGCACCGCTTGCCACTGCAAACTTATTCTCCAACGGGCTCCAACGTACGTGGGTTGCGGCACGATTGATCCTCAGCAACACAAGGGTAGGCTTCCAAGCAACTTTCCCTGTCTCAGAGTCCGGAATCTCCGTCCAAACATATGCATTCCTGTCTTGAGAAGCTGTCACGATGCGATTTGACCTAGGAGCCCAATCGATTGAGGTAACCAGCTTATCATGCTAGGCCCAGGAATGAGATATTGGTTCTGTGAAACACAAGTCATGTACCTCTGATAGGACCTCTGTTGGAATCCACTCCTGGTCCTTCCGCGAGTACAATTGGACATCCTTGCTGTTCAGACTGACTGCGAGCTCTAAAGAGGTGCTTAGGAGTGCGCTTTTGAACTGCAATGAACCAACCTTGGCGATCGACACTGAATGCATGACAAGTTATGGGAGTCTGAGAAAGAGAGTAGATTTCAGGAGGCATTTGCAGAGGACCAACAGTCAACTACTGCAATGATAGAAATTAACAATCAACAACTGTGACATTGGTGACGTTATTGCGTATTGTCACTTGTGCATTACTTGTCGGTTCTCAGCTCCACAGCCTAAATTGATATTACAGGAAAGGAAACAAAATGGAAAGCTTATAGCATATGGTTTAGATGTCAAGGAGCATCAGAAAGCTTTATCGGTTCCTGGAGTCGACGACGGCTGGCTGGAGTTGGACCCCGTTTCTTCTGTAGGTTCATCAAACTTACGCATCTGCTTCGCCCAACGGAGACCACAAGCATTGCAAAGAGTCTTCGGGCCATCAGGTCCCTGAGTATTCAGGTTGAAGTCAGTGCGAAGGCGCTACATTTATGATCATTTACCTTCCGCCACTCAGGAGAATCCGTTCGCCCACACTTTCGGCATACATATTGTTCAATTCCATGGGCCTTCTTGAGCTTGGAGGCAGAAGGGACATAAACATCACTAAACTCTTCCGGAAGAATCAAAGCAAACCTTCTTTTTTCTGGTACTATCTTCAGGATCGTCCGAGCTCGGTATCAGAGTTTCTCCATTGCAGTTCGCACTAACCAGACCGCTATCATGACTAGTTGCAGGAGCATTCTTAAGTGTGTCATCAAGAAGACTAGAATATTGGGCACTGCAGATGTGAGAGGAACTTCAACAAGGCAAAAAGGAAGTGCTAACTGTTGTAAGGAAGACGTGGCATACATGGAGTTCATACTTGGCAATGCCTGTCCCGCAGACATGATCTGTGAATCTACCTGTGTTCTGAGAACAGAAAGACGTTGTTGTAATCTCTCGTTTTCCGTCTGTAAGTCCAGGAAAGTGTTAAGCCTATAAGTGAATGAGGTTCATAGCTATTGACAATTCAAAGTTTCGGCTCACATAGCAATATTTCTGCTAGGATATGGCTTTGCGATAGCAAAAAAGCACTTGCAATCTGGACCCTGTTCGGTAACAGAGTGCGGGTAACCCTTTAACTCGAAAAGAACATCGTTGGGCACGATTGACCCCGGTTTGAGCGATGGGTTACACTTCAATCGAATATAAGAAACAAATTCGCTATTGGTGCGAATTGAGTCTTCGAACCCACGCTGAAATGCGGACTGATCTTCGCCTGCATTGTGCTTAAGGAGGATCGCTCGCAAGTTGGCATCCAGGTTTGATCTCACCGACAACAAAATCATGTAAGTGAAGATCCAGGACGTCAGTCTCATTCCAACCCAGTAGCTCTGTAACAGCAGTTCCACAATATAGGACCTTGCCCTCAGGCGAGAGAATGAGTATAAGGACATCTGTAAGCCCAGTAATCAGTATATCTGCCCAGCGTTTGCGCTTAGTGAACTCGAAAGTGGACAAAGGATTGGATGTAGGATGGTGATTTGTCTGTGAAGACCCTGCACCCGACATGGCTGCTGTCTTTCAAGTACCCGCTGCTTTCTATTTAGAGAAACTGTTCATGAAGTCAGTGTCAACTAATGTCAACTGTCACATACAAAGCCTTCAGTACGGTCACATTAGTGGATAACCGAAGCCAACATATTTTCTACGCTCACAGCTAGATCATCTCGATTTATCTGACTCGCGCATATTAAGAAGGAAATTACTCGATTGACAAGACCTACAATGAAGCGTGGCAAGGAAGACCAGCACTCACAAGCTTCAGGACATCACACTCTACACCGATGATAATAAGTTCATCGAGACCACTTCTTCGGTTAAAGAATCAACAATTTTCTTATTGAAGTCTTTTCTGCGGATGATTTGAGGTTTGAAATAGTGTTTCACTATCAAATATTGTTAGATCGGTCGTCTATTCTTAGTAAAACAATGTATAGTCATATCTTATCCTACTTGAGCGTCTTTCCTCCTTTACGTTTCTGAGTACTCGTTGTTCATTGGTTCCGTGAGCCCCCACGGGATTTCAGTCGACATACGGAAGAATAGTAAGCCGAAATTCAAAGAAATCCAAGAATAAATCTGAAAATTGATTGGTATCTGAGAGAGTCCAAGTCCTCTTACATTGTCAATGGTCCATGCGTGCCGGACAGAGCAGAACCTCGGAAAAAACCCAAGCCTTTATGCTGATAAGTATCAAGTCCGGCAAGAGCTGTTGGAACTTGGAATTCATGCGAGCCTGCGCGATGCATGTGATTCCTTTTGTTTCACTTTCTTATTAGGTATATATGTATAGTTACTTTGTATTCACTATCCATTTGTACCCTCCCCTCGTTGTATTTCAACAAGAGCAATGTCTGTTTTATCAAGTCGTGTTCACATAGAGAGGACAACGTGATCAAAAGTTACAGACTGGATTGGACTGAAGGACTAATCAGAAAGACCTAAGCACAGTGACTTGGAATTTGAAGATTATTTGAATCTGGATAACAGTATACAATGACAAACATTAGCCCAGTTTTCAATTTCAAGGCATTTGTAACAGACGTGATGGAAAAGATAAGTCATACAAACACACGTGTAATTAACCATGTGAAGCCAATAGAAGGGTATAAAACATTACCAAGGTGCCGATAACCGATAAAAAAAGAAACAATAAACTGTGTCGAGATTATAAAAACATAGCGGGTGAAAAGGCAACTCTCTAGGAGATCAGGGGGACCGAAAATGTACAACCATAAAGATAACGAGAGACTATACGAGAGACTATAGGCATGCAAATTTGGATTTTCGCTTTTGAAGTTCTTCCATCCGCAGGTCGAGTTGTTGACGTACTCGCTCCTTTGCTTTTTTCTCCTCCTCAAGTCTCTGTTCAAGGGACTGCTTCTCCTCGACGATTGACTGTCGGACATTTGCAACTTCGTATTTTGCCTCAGATAGCTCGCTCCGAAGGCTCTCTATTCGAGAAGTTAGGGCGTCGCGTTCACGAGCCAGTTCCGTTGCTTGCACGCGGGCCTTACGGACTGAGTGACTATCAGTGAAACAGCAGTGATATGGATGTAATATATCGCTCACGATTCTTCTCTGAGTCTCCCAGTGACGCCTCTAGGGTGCTCACAAGATCCATATGAGCCTGAAGATCGCTCTCACAGTGAGTCAATTGTTTATTGAGGGTCTTAATAATTGTTTCTTGTTCTTCAATCTGCTTGGATTGCTGCTCAATCTTAGCAGTCAACTTGGAATCGGGAATAGGTTGAACGTTGGGCAGTAGATGTCCGAGCGAGGTTGCTGGTGAATCAGGCTGGGACTCTTTAGAACTGGAAATCGTCATGTTAGAGGATGTATGCGATGACGTGCTGAGATTGGAATCGCCATTAATATGCGTCATGAGGCGGGGAGCGGGAGGCGGTGGCACTGAGGGCGGTGGGGTAGGGGGAGGCAGTTTTGAAGGTGGAAGGCCAGCAGCGCGTGGATAACCAAGCGGGCGGTCTGGGGATCGGACATTTGGGGGGGAGGCACTTCGCGCTATCTGTGCTTGCAAATCACGGACCAGATTGTCCTGTCTACTTTTCTCCGATTGTAGGTTATCCTTCTCATCCTTGACCTTTTGCCAACTCTCCTTGAGATTTACTATATGTGATCGATGTCGTTCAAGTTCCGATGCCAAAGATTCCCGTCTGGACACCTCTTGCACCAACTTCGTTTGTTCAGATCGATTCTTCTCCAATTCTTGCTTCAGCTTTGCAACTTCAGCTGTAAGCCCATCCCGTTCCGAAGTGACAATTAACATCTGTTCCTGCAACGCATTCGTTTTCTCTGTCATTAATTTCTCACGTTGACGGCTTGTTTCATCGTGTAGCTTAGCGGATTCTTCAGCAGCCACCTTGTTTGCTTGGAGTTCTTGAAGAAGATCTTGATCCTTCTGAAGCACCTGTTTTTCTGAAACATGTTTGCGCTCAAGCTCGGAAAGCTGTATCCGCAGTGCTTCGGCATATTCGTTCTCGAGAAGCTTTCGCATCTTCTCCTGCTCTGTAGTGTTCAAGTTTCTAAGAGCGTTAACAGCATCTTCGTGGTCTACTAAAATTTGCTGGCTCTCTTTCTGCATATACTTGAGAACCTTCTGATGCTGGTGTTGGATGGTAGTAGCGTCAGCCTCCAAGGTAGCAAGCTTCTGGTCATAGTTCGTTGACAATTGACCGTACGTCTCTTCGTGTGTTCGCCTCAAAAGATTCAATCCCTCTTCAGCTTGAATCTGGACATTCTTCAATTCCTGCTGATGCTCCACTTTCAGCTTTTTGACGTCCTGTTCATGATCCCATTCCATCTCTTGAAGGGCGGTTGCATGCTGTTCACGAACACCTTGGAGAATGGCGTCAGAGTGCTTATTGGCCTTGGATAGTGCAGAGTCAGCCTGCTCTTTCTGATTCAAGAGCGACGATGACAAGGTGACTACTTCCTTCCTCCACTCTTCTCGAAGCTTCAGGTTCAATTGCTCAGATTCAAGACGGAGACGATCCATCTGCAACCTTAAATCATCTTCCTTTGCTTGCAACATCTGCGCATGAGAGTCTTTTAGCGCTTCAATTTCCTCGGCATATGACGTTTCTTTTCGAGCGAGGGCAGCAGCATGCTCCTCTTGTAATTCCTTCATAGTATTCCGAAAGGTTTCAGACTCAGATAGCGAGCCCTGGCGCGCGATTTCGGCCATCCGAAGTTCGCCGACGTGTTCCTCACGGAGACGTTCAACTGTCGCACTGGCCTCAATCTTCAGCTTACCGATTGCTTCTGCATGATCGACGCGTAGTTTGGTAAGCGCATTGTAATACTCCTCCTCAGTAGTTTGAGCTGCTGCAGAAGCCTCGACTTCCTTCTGGCGAATAGCCTCAGCAAAATCATTTCTGACTTTGTTGACAATCTTTTGATGCTCCGCGCGAGTATTGGAGAGAATTTCGTTCGCTTCTTCGATCTGATGCCGAAGTTCCTGATCGTGATCGACCCTGAGCTTTTCAAAAGATTCTTCATGATCACCACGTGCCTGTCCCAATGCCGCAGCCGCCGCCTCTAACTCAGACTGAAGGGAGTTCAATGCAGACTCGTGTTCCTTTTCCATCCGACCCAGTGATTCTTGAACCTCTGTTTTCTTGGCCATAATGGCAGCCTTGTGCTCTCTGCGCAGGTGCTCAAGCTCTTCATTATGATTTTCTTTGGCCTGGGACAGTTGACCCTCCAATCTCAACTTGTGATACGAGGCTTCTTCCAATAGGTCTTGATGATCCTTCAGCTCATCCAGGTTACACATATACTTCTTCTGCAGTGCCTCTAGTTCCTGAGACATGTTTAAAGCCTAGGAAGATGTCAAAGTAAGAAAATGTTTGATTGCAATATTCTCACCTGATCACGCGAAAGCGCAGTGAGTTCGTCCAGCTGACGCTTTATTTGAGTCAATTCAGCATTGAGCTCTTCCACGACTTCACGATGTTGAGATTCCTTTTGAGCCATTGAGCTAGAAAGGAGACAAGTCAGGACTGTATTAGTTGAAGCCGAGCTAGACATACAGCATAAGCTCATTCAGGCGTTCTAGAGATTCGTCTGACTCCGAATGGTTGGATCCGTAGTCTGAATGAATTGTATGGGCGACGCCATTAGCCATCGACTGCTTGATGTGGTCGAAATGGTCCAAGGTCTTGGGAGACAAGACGGCACGATTGCAAACTGTGATTTGATCTTCCAAAGGTATCGCAACAGCCGTTTTTTCCTGTATGACAACCTGAGCAACTTGAGTCTTCGTAAATGACTTCTCAAGGAGGTGTATTTCGGTCTCGCGCTCCTTCAAAACCTCCTGTAGACGCATGATCTCCTTTTCCAAGCTCGATATAACCCTGCCTTGGCCGCTGGTAATAGGCACGACAGAATCTGTCAAGGTAAGGCGAGAAGAAGGATGGAGAGAGTGGGAGCTGGAGGGTGAATGTAAACTATTGACGTGGGAGGAGGATGAAACCTTGCGCCAGTGCACCGAGGAAAGCTCCTGTGAGAGCGATGCAGATTGCGATAACGACCTGCAAACCCATATGAGTGTCAGTAGTGAGTACAATAAATTCCGCTACATACCTCGAGTGAAGAGATTCCGCCGAGGCCGCCTGACGGAAAAAAAGGCGTCGCCCAGCTGCGTTTACTTGAATGTCCTCCCGATGTCTGCCGTTTAAATTTCTTCTCCGAATTTGGAGAGATTCGGGACGTTCTACAGCGGTTAATTCATCTGTCGGCTCTTCCTCAGCTATTGTTGGGCTCCCTAATTTAGCCTCATCTAGCTGGGCGGCTAAGTCTGAAATTTCACGAAGAGCATCACGGTATTTGGAGGAGACAGCGGAAAGGTCTGCAAGAGTTGCTGTGTGGGTTTGCTGAAGAGCTAAATACTGTGGGGTCATGTCCTGTTCAGGTTGGGAAATGACGACTGAGGTAGTCCCCTGTGGTGTTATCTCTGCTGTAAGCTCGTTTGTAGGCGCATCTATAGATGTCGGACTACTTGACAGACCCTCAAGGTCCTTCTTAGTCGTAACGACTTCCTCGACCACATTTTCGAGACGTATCCTAGTTTCCCCTGCTTCCTTCTTTTTTTGTTCCCACTCTACCATTTTCTGTTCCAACTCGAAAACTCTTTTCTCTCGCTTCTCTAGGTCTGCACGCCATCCATCACCGTCCTGCTGTAATGCGTCCAGTTTGAATTGCAGGACATCTGCTTCACCGCGACGTTTGTCACATTCTTGCTCCAATTGCTCAACACTTTGTTGTAGGGACAATATAGATTCATCGGACTTTGATAACCTCATTTCAAGGTCGATAATGTACTTCGCTGAATAGACCTCTTGATCTTTAAACCGAGTAAGCTCACGTTTGAGATCACCCAAGGATTCACTTGAAGAAGTGGATGTCTCATCGTACGCCTTTATTTTTTCTTCAAGGTCATGTACATATGCCTATGAGAAATGTCAAGAACAACCAAGATACAACTCCCAACAACTGACCTCAGTTGAAGCCTCGCGCTCAGTGAATTTCGAAACTCTGCTCCTGAGATCTTCAACGTAAAGTTCGGTTGCAGTGTGCCGTGAAGTCAAAGAGGCCAACTCTTCTTCCTTCTCTTCGACCAACTCATTTGTATGTCGCAGAGCTGCCCTGTTGAGACTGAGCTCTGCTTCCATTGTGGTGATTGCCTTCTCATATTCCTCAATGACAGGACCAACAATCTCTTCATATTTGGCCGTCCCAGGGATGTTGCCATTCAGACCTAATCTCTGTCTCTCGCCAAGCTCCCCTCGCAGCCGACCCAGCTCCTCCGACCGTTCCACATATTTCTCGCGGAGATCCTCATATTTGTTTTGCAATTCTGTGAACTGAGCTAAAACCCGCTTCCGTGCACCCTCCGGTATTTCTGAATCTTTTTCAGCATCTGTTGGGAATCTGCCTTCCTTCAAACCCTTCATTTCTCTGCGCAAACGAGTGACAGTGTTCTGTAACCATTCGATATCATCCCAGCCATCTTCTTTTTCATTAACAACTACGCGATTCTTGATGTTCCTGGCCCTGTTGGCATATTTGAGGGTATTGATCGTTTCGCCTGCGTTCCATTCGGCAGGACTGACGCAGGCAATCATGAGGGTATGGGCATTCCCCCCAAGGGAATCTTGAAGCAAACGAGTGAGCTTGGAGTCTCGATATGGTATATGAACATTCGTATTTGATTTTGCTCGAGAAGGATCACCAAGGGCTGAAATAACATTGCCGAGGGCTAAGAGACCACTATTGATGGAGATGCCTTCCTTAATGCGTTCTCCTATGGCAGCGGTTCGCTTGAGCTAAGAAGGTTATTTAATTCTAGAAGCCAAATGCAAAAACATTTAAACTGGTCTTACTCTTTCAGATCCAGCAAGGTCGACAAAATGGAATTTCGAGATGATCGTGGTCCACTCACCGGACTCTTCATCGCCATGCAAAAGACGCTCACCTGCATGGCCAAGGGCGCTCGAAGGACGCAACGCCCCACGAGCTACAGCAGAGGCAAAGCTAGGAGTGCCAGGTCGGCCAAGAGTTGGAGAAGTTACACGCATAGAATTGTTAGGTCCAGCATACATAGAGCCAGGACGCGCCAGTCGTGAGGGAGACCGACCTGTATGTGGAAGAGGGGAGGATGGCATAGTGCCTGCAAACTTTTTCTGCGTGAGGGTAAGTGAAAAGATGGCATGCGAACGAGAAGATTGGGCATTCATATCTGTCTCGTTGGTACGTCGAATCGATGTGCCTTGACGAATCAAACTAGAATTTGTATGTCAGGAACGACACCATCGAGACAGGTAAAAATCTACCTCATGACTTCTGTCACATTCTTGACGCTAATCTCACGTAGTCCACCCCAAATGATGTGTCCTTCTTTGTCTTCTCTTATTTGAACCTCACGTTTGAATCCAGTCGCATCGTCAGCACTGAGCAGATCGAGGAGGTCTTCATTGTAGATTTCAATGAAAGAACCCTTGATACTATAAATCCATGCTCCACCACGCTCCTCCTTCAATTTCTTTGCACGAGAAAAGATTGTCGAAACAGCCCTGGGAATAATTCCCATCCCAGTATTAGGATCCGAAGGATCTGCGTCCAAATCAACACCAGTCATGGTGAACGTCTTTCCACTACTCGTTTGACCATATGCAAGAACGGTACAATTGAAGCCATCAACAAAACGGGTGATCATAGGTTTGGCGGTCGCCTCAAAGAGTTCGTACTGCGAGGTCGATGGACCATGGACCTGGTCGAAAGTGAAAGCCTGCTTCTTGGAAACAGAGCTGCCTGAATAAGTAGGTGCACTTGGTGCTCCTGCACCAGCAAGGGAGTTTGAAGGAGTATCAATAGAGACAGAAGTGGAAGAGGTGGTCTGGATAACGGAGCGTTGGAAGCGAACGGGGATAGAGTTTGAATCCTGGGTCGTTGGTGGTCGGATACGGAGTGCTAAAGGTGGTAAGGGGATGAACGAGAGGGAGAGAAAAGAACTTACCAACTTGAACTGAAGTCATCGTTGCAGCCGACGAGGTCAAGGGTGCCATGGCTGGAACTCTCAACCCTCAACGCAGAGAGTATGACTTACAAATGACTTTGCGGCAAGTGCCGTTCAAGATCAGATGACAGAGCCTCTGCGTTAGTCAATTTTCTGCTCACTTGTTCCCACTGTTCCCACTGACCAGGACAACGCCCCTATCAAAGCCCAATACCATACATTCAGTATTGATCTATAGACGGGCGATGGTACGTGTAGATTTCTAGGTTGCTTGATTCCATCACCACCACACGAATGGGTCTACCATCATCATTTCTCATGGCAACCGTATGTAAACGCTCCCACCTTCGTTAATGTGCCTAGTCACATTCAGCACATATCTTGACGGAAACTCATCTAAATGATCACAACACATGAGACTCGTTAGTGTCTATGAATTACCAGGTTATGAACCCTACACTCATGCAGCATTAACGTTAGCTGAGATAGCCAGTTAGTCGTATTTGTATTGGCAACAGTCAAGAGTATTCATGGTGTACAACAGTACTGTAGCAACTTGAACGGAGATTAAGAGGATAGCCTTGGTGCAATCTACTTTATAAAAGAGTTTCACCTGAAAAGTGATTACCACGCATTTCATAGCAGTCAAGACTCTACGTACCCAATGCAGCCCTCACAAGTGAACAGCCGACTGCGACAGTTTTCTCGACATCCGCAGCTTCAGCAAGAGAAGGGTTCACTTCCTATGCATATCTTGTCACTGAATCATCAGGAGACGATGTTATGTCAAACCACAAACCACCAGATCTAGCGCTACAAGCAATCCTGTCTCGTGCACGGCCTCACAGATGTAGTGACCTTCGCGGAAGGTCAGACCTCCTCGCACCTAGCTATGGTGAAGTGTAGGAAGCGTAGGCAGAAGAACTTGTACAAACCGGAGTACCTGTGGAGGGTGCCACACTAGGATCTAAAGCATCGACGTCAAAGCTTAGATGGATTGGTAAATCCCTGTTAGGGTTTATATGGTCTAGAGCCATCTCTACCACTTTCCCGATGCCGTATCTGTCAACTTCGTGCATGCTGAAAGCTTTAATATTCTTTTCCTGCAAAATCTTTTTCTCCCCTGCTTCGACATCACGGAGACCGATGTAAACCAAACGTTCGGGTTTCAGGAGAGGCTTGATCCAATCAAATTCTTTCTCTTTACTGCCAATACCGAGAAGAAATGAGACGGGCATGCCGTGAATATTCCCTGTTGTCTAGTCAGCAGGGAACAAGGCCAGGGGCAAACCGCCCACCAGATACTGTCGTCTCGATAGTGTTGATGTCGGCATGGGCATCAACCCAGATGACGCAGGCATTCGGATATGCCCTGGATAAATCTCAGTAGACTAATTGCTCCCAAGATGACATAGTGACCTACTCTAGTGTCCCAGAAATGGTACCCATTGCCTGTCAGGTGCAATCAGCCTGAAGTAAGCTCGATGTGTTTACAGGCTCACTAATGAATGATCACCTCCAAGAATCACTGGAAGTATGCCTGCTTCTGCGTGGCTCCTGACGACACCAGCAACGGACCTTGTGACCCGAGAGACAGTACGAGGGTTCTTCAGCTTGCCGATGGGCGGGTCGTCCAGGTTATTGTTCTCTTCGAACTGATGATGGCCGTGAAATAAGACCTTCCACCCCAGCCGTTGAAGTTGCTTGGCTAGACCTGCTTGGACCAGATGAATTGGACCCTCATCAACACCTGCTTTAGGCTGGATCAAATTGAGCCAGATTGGAGGATCGGAAGACCGGTGCATTCACCTGTCCGCCACTTAAAGAATTCCTTAGACCATGAACGTCTCGATTCATGTAGAGAAAAACTAACCTGAAGGGGCAGCCGACAATCTGCGATGAAGTGTTAGTGAAGAGAGAGCACATATTTACGGTCGACATACAGCAGCTGTTCTGGTTGAAGAGAGAAATCGCGAGTTCATGCAAGAAAAGTATCAAGAGGGAGGTGAGTGCGTAGTTGCGCGTGCCGGTGGATTAACTCACCAGTACTACTATGGAAGAACTCTTAAGATAAGATCCGACAATCGGATGGCCGAGCCGAAGTCCGGCTGGTGATCGACTTTCAATGATGCGTCAGCAACATTGTCATCTAACGGATCAACACTCCCCTCCTGACCCTTTCCAATGATGAATGATGAACCTGTGACAGATTGATAACCAGTCGGTGCAATTCAATTTGATTTCAGAATGGAGCCAATATATCATAGTCGTTGTGACACTTTTGTTTCTCATCCACACCCCTTCCTCGCTTATACACTGCCAGCTTGTCCTAACTACGACAAATCAACCCTGTGCCCTTCTAATGCCTCACGAACCAAGCACTCTTGGATCTGGCGCCGATACGCCTCTGCTTAGAACCCCAAGGATAGGTTCTGGTATAAGTACTCCCTTGCGGTTTTTCACCGACATTGTGCGTCTCCTTCATCATAATGCACTTCCATCCTCGTATTTTACCCTTTTCTGACCTGCTGTCTCAGGTCCGCGATGTCATAAAGCATCACAAGCATGAGAATGAGTCTGAAGCCCATCAGGTTCGTTTGTTAATCTTCGCCTATACCCATCTTTATCCCGTACTTCAGATTTTCCGCCAAGCACCTGGTCACCAGGCCAAAGGTCTTCCTCAGCTTGTAAACCCAGTGGGTTTCTTTGCCTGATATTAATCTTGGTTTCTTACCCCCTTCTGAGGACGAAGAGACCATACCGGGGATAGAACACCCAGGAAGCACCGGTGTCATCTATTGCTCGGATCGAGCAATGGCTAATGGCTTTAGCTACTCTTCTTCGCACGAATGGTCCAATCTAGGACAAGGTGCCCCTGAGGTTGGGCCC
>Ga0153987_1000395_pt1 | contig 14325 bp, 20 predicted proteins | sample TSNC071MetaG_FD_102279 | JGI IMG/M metagenome (GOLD analysis project Ga0153987, IMG submission 102279) | Attine ant fungus gardens microbial communities from North Carolina, USA - TSNC071 MetaG | ecosystem: Host-associated > Fungi > Mycelium > Unclassified | place: USA: North Carolina, William B...
AGCATCCATGAGACAGCGTATTTCACCAGCTGCGGACGGACTTTGGTCGACTTGTCACCCGAACCAAAGGTAGGATGAATACAGCTAAGAAGTTTCTGCCGCCTCAAATAGGCTTTCGTCCCAGGGACGGCTGGATCATTAACTATTTCATAGGGAGGTAAACGAACTTTGTTTCCAGCTTCGTCCACGCCCCACCGATTACCCCTTGCGCGTCGCAGAGCGCCGCGTTTTCCCATACAAAGAAGCTCTTTCCACATCTCTGCAGGAACTTCCATATGAACAGATGGCTGACCATTGGGCAACAATTTATCATACATATCTTGAGGAGTTAGTCCCGTCACTAACGCCCAAGCACTTTCCCACTTTCCTGTTCGGACCAAAAATCGCACTTCGAGAACCCGGGTCCTGAAATTCTGAGAAATTTTGTCATGCACCATGGCACGAAACAGCCATTGTGAGGTGCCGAACTGAGTATGTCGTATTGAGAGTTCAATCAACAAGTTGTAAGAATCCCTTGATCGATACTCTGGGTGTGCATCATGGTAGTCAATGAAAGCAGGGAATGTGGGTACTGGTCGGAGACTCAATGCAAGGCGGAGGTTCTGGTATAATTCTTGCCAGGATTTGGGTTTAGGAAAGTGACGAGAAATGGGAGTTCGGGGTGTTGAGGTAGTAATGAAAACCCGTGGGGGGGTATCGGTCCGAGCCTCGGAACAAAAGTCTTCGTTCATCACTACATCCTTATCGTTCTTGTCGGGCAGAGCTGCTGGCCATGTCTGAGCATGGTGACCAGACAGTAGGGCTGCATCACAGGAAGAAGGTGAATTTGGCGTCCGTGTATCTAGAGGGTCCAAGGTGGAGGGAGCATGCTCGCTTGGTCTTTGTCGTTCCTCAATTTCTGGTTCAGCCGCCACTGCATCTCCTGTCCTTCAAGTCGGTCGTTTAACATCAAAAAGATGAGAATACAAGTAGACCACTCACCTTGTAAAACCACGTTTTACAGATCCATCAAAAACAGTCGTACAGATGGGTCTAGAGATGCCGTATCCTTTGGGATGTCGAAAACCTGGTAGAATGGATTGCTTTCCGGGGTATGGAGAGGCATTGGTGAGCGAGGAGACTTGTCGAGCTTGGTTGGCTGGAGCGTGAAGAATCTGTGCCACAGAGGGCGTACTGCCAATAATCCATTGGGATATTGCACCTGGGAGAGAGACATGGCGCAGAGCACGGTGGTGCATGCATGGGACAATGTCGCTTGAGAGCGAGTCCGCCAACTTTTCTGGAGTCACGTGTTTGCCAGGAGATTGTTCTATTCTTGTATCTGGCGATAGACGAGCTGTTTGCTAGCACTAGAGACATATGTCCAGAACGTCACAAGATATCCATTGAGGCATCGTAACTAGTGTTCCTGAACAGCCGGAGCGATAATGTAAGTGGAACAGTAAGCAGGTCCAAAAGTCTACACAGCGATTACACGTCCATGGATACGTGGTACACCCGGTTCACTAGCCAGCCAACCTTGAGCACCCATTTATCACGGATATCCTTCATCACTGCAGATCCCTCAAATCCTTTTGCATCCGCAAAACCGTCCAGGGCATTCTCCCATGTCCGCACTTGCTCAATCCCAAAAATTCCACCCTGGTGATTAACAATCTCGTCTACTTTATCCACCCATGCATTCCACTCATCGCCCAAGCGAGAAAACAAAAGGGGTGCGATCGAAGTCTGCGTCAATGGGGGCTGATCCATAACATGTTGTGTGATGGCCGATAGATAAATAAAAGACTCTGGTGGATAGGATTTTTCCTTGCTGAACTGTGCAAAGTCGGGAGGGGGTGGTGGGGCTTGGTGCTGCGTCGTAGCTGAGGCTTGCTTGCAATGTGGTACGCATGAGAAATAAGGCAGATATGATGTACAGGCAGCGACGAATTCGGTTATACGTGGTCGGAGACGAGATATTACATAGGCATCTCGCATTCCTCCATTCTGACAGGATGATGTTGGTGTGTTTGGAGGCCTGCTTCCATCTCCAAAATTGGGCTGTGAAAACGATGTAGTACTGGAATATGGATACGCATCACGCAGCTTTCTCGAAGCTTGTGTAAGAGCCTGGACAGCAGTGTCTAGAGTCGGCCGGGGTATGAGCGGCAACAGCGCTGATTTCAATGATGGATGTGTTTTAAGCAACGAAGTTAACAAGGGTAAAAGCGCTTGTGTGGGTAGACTCGCTGTAAACCATGTGCATCAGAAGCGGTTATGAACAACAGCAATAGCCAAAACGTGCCTAACAGAACTCCAACGTCTATTTCATCCTCTTCTGATGGCGATGATTTATTTTCCTTTGCGGCAGCTTGCTCTTTTGTTCCAGGTGCGATCCGTGCTCGCTTCGGCGCAACTCGCTTCGGCCGTTCTGGCGTTGGACTCCGATCCATAGACTCGTCAGTATTCACTGAAGCTTTTAGAGAAATTGGAGAATCTTCATCTTCCACCTCCAAACGCCGTTTGGTCGATTTGTGCAAGGAAGGGGCTGTCAAAGTCCCGTGGTTTAGTGAAGACGAAGCTAGCTGGTGAAAGGAAAGAGGATTGGCACGACTTGTTGCGGGTGTCGCCTGCCACCCAGAAGAGCTTTGACCGAGGCCGAAACCGAAGCTAAACGGCGAAGGAGCATGGGCGACAGGCAAAGGAGAAAATTCGATATGATGGTGCATCACATTTGCCATCGTGATGACAGGGTGTAAATACAAAACGAGAGGTCAAAGGGGTCGGTAGACGCAAGTTTCTAATTATGTAATCAATCTCTCTCTCCTTTTTAAGTTGTCACGCGCCCGGCGCGTCCATGACCAGCCCTAAACTCTCTACATGGACTCTGGTTCTCGTTCTGCATTTTTTCTCTCGCCTTCTTGTCCGAGGTAAGTATGTTGTTGAATTTGTGCATATATGAAGAGTCATAGAATCGCTACTTCGAAGTTTATGCTAATGAATCTATTCATATACCCAAATTTCTGACTTTTATCGTTTGGATTCGGCAACGATTGCTCACTTCGTTTGCAGGTTTTAGGTTCCTTTGGTTTGGTGAGTATATTTCTTCCTCCTTCTGCATGAACAGGATGCATACATCTAGAAGTCAAGCCCTGACGTTGTCTCAAGGACAATCGTTGATGAGCAATACCATGCTAATACTGACGCTGTTAAATTTTGGTGTTTCTCCTTGCTGACTTTGTTTTCATAGGATTACTAATCCCTATCGAAGAGCCTTGTAACAAATGCACATTGCTCCTCTTGAATATCATTTTTTTCATATCATCAGATAATCTCAGAGTAGTATCTACTTTAGCATTATCATTCAACAGAGATACAATTGTCTACTCTGGATAAGTCCAAAATATGTTTAGAATCCACAAACAAGACAAGAAAATAAACGCTCTCCACCCCAAGCCCGACATCCACTCTGTTACGCGGCGGAGGCGCGTGGAACCTGAACGTGATGCCAACCTATCTATCCACCGCTCTCGACAAGTAGATGGCATAGGCAAACCTGATTCAATATTTTCATCTGTACCCTTCCTCTCTGAATCTATAGGGAGACCGCCAGATGAACGGGAGGACAGAGGTACTTCACTGATCTGCGTGATCGGCAATCTCTGAGACTCCGTACAGACGATCCTCGCTACTTCCCCTATCGCATTTGCAACTCTGTGAGAGAGGTACAGAAAGACGAAACTCGTCAACACAAAATTGACAGGCCTCCATTTCGTCCCGGGGATCACCAACAGCACGCCCTTTGTATCGCCCGCCAACCAAAAGTGATATTGCATGATGAATAGCTCCAAGGAACACTTGCCCACAAATACGAACCCTGTCGATGCCGTTGATCGTAGAGTCGCATTGGCGTTCCTCAGTACGACAAACGCCAAAACTGGTAGGGGCGAAATATACGGGTGCCAAGCGTTGTATGCGAATTTGCTCTCTTGCATCAACTCAAATCCGAAAAACCAGACGAGAACAAGTCCCGAAACGACAGCGGCTGCTTTAACTGTTAAGGGCCACATAGGCCTATCCGTCAGTTTATGCTCACGAATTTTGATGACTAGTATTGCGACTAGCATCCCGATGTATGTTATCCACAAGTCCAATGTCACTCGGAATCTCCACTCATGAGCGGCCCACTGTATGTTGAAGACATCCTTCAGAAACCCAAATAGGACTTCAAGCAGCCATTCACATTTAAAAAACCACGTGACGAAAGACGAAGAAAGGAAGATCTTGCACAGGAGGAAACTCGTGTGTTCATTGTACCGCGAAGCAACCAAGAGAGTGGTATAGATGATGATGTACCACATCGACACGAGAGGTGCGAAGTAGTAGAACATGTAATCGGTATTCATCGTGTATGCAAGAAGCACTGTGAGTAGATTGAGGCGGACCATGATCTATACTTGTCGGGTCAGCAAACCGGAAAGAAGGTTTAATGGTGGATGAAGGGTCAGGAACCCCTCTTGACACGTACCTGGGCAATCCGCACGAAGGAGAAATCAGCTTTCCGAAGATAGAAAGTGGTATGCCCATAGCCAGTCATGAACAGATATGATGCAACCAACACACGAATGGGGTTGTAGATGCCTGAAATCTTGGAGGCGCCGACATAATGGTATACGAGAATCGCAACTGTCAGGCAGAGATCAAAAGTAAGATCACTAAAATCTCAAAATCTACTGACGTTGCATCCACCCTTTCCACTCATCTGTTTGATCTCGATTTAGGAACCCAAAATCTTTTTCTCCTTTCTTGAGCGTTAGGATGCCAAACGCCAACGAACCAAGAGAAAGGAAGGTAAACGACCAAAGATTGAATTGTTTCTGTTCTTTCAGCCAAAGACCTGTCCGGTCGGCGACGTAAATTAGAAATGCAGCGGCACTCAACATAAGCGCAGGAAGCTCGTTTTCTCCCAAGGATGCAATGACTTCTCGTACCCCTGAACCTGATCAACATGGTCCTTATTTCAAATGCCTCCTTGTTCAAGATAAAGCCAAACCCATACCTGACTTGCGCGTCCTAACCCAGATATACGGTCCCCATGCCAGAACCAAGAATAACACCAACACGTGCATCAGGGAAGGAGTCGGATAACGACTGCAGCATGTCTTGTTAAGTGGGTATTTCTTCGGTAGCGCATCGTTACATCTCAGGTTCAACAGGATATTCGCTTGTGCCCGCAAAACTTGATCATTGTAATGCAATCCATCCTCTGTTTGAGATGCATCTAACATGTCATTAAACACCTTCGGTAATACAATGGGCATTCGCCCAAATCTTCCACCTTCCGACAATACCCTATCGCCATCGGGATACACACGGTGGTACAGGTCCGTGTTCATGGCATCAATGTCAGATGGATGCATTGTGATCGCACGTTCAGGTGTAAGCTTCGTCGAAATCACTCGTTCTACCGGAAGCATGACAGTCAAGTCGGCTGGCCAGATTGACTGCTGCTTGATCATCAAAACATGGCGAGCAGTATTGACTTGCCACGCAGACATGCCATCAGATTCATTCGCATGACGCAGATACCAGAGACCTGATCCCAATACAAGAAGCGCAGGACGATTCAAGTCTACAGGCGCATCGTAAGATAGTGTCGTGAGGAGATCGGTAGTACGGCTATGATTGAGAAATGGGTCCCAGTAGAAAGAGATATTTCCTCCAGTCGAGGAATGTAAAGCATGATCGGAGTGTTTTTGGCTTTCATCTAGAGGTGCAAGCGGTAGTTTAACATCAAGGATGTTGGCAAATTGGAAAAATAGCTTGCGGGTGATAGAGTCGCCCACAAACACGATGTTTCGTTTATTCAAACATTTTGCAGAGTCCTGTGGTGTATATGTATATAGCATGCAACCTGAATAATTCCCGGTGAGGTAAACCGAGTTTTTTCTGAAATACATTCACCTACCGTCGGGTTGCCAGTTTTTCCAGTCGTGGTCTAACCATGTTCCGGTATTCAGCAGGGCATGGCAATGCATTGGATCCAGCCAATCTGTGTGGCAGGTGACATGTCAGCAACCCTTGCCATGGTGGACGAGATCACGAACCAAGTAATGTTGAGCGCAGTAGCCCGAGGACAGTTGCAAGACAAAGTGCGAGTATTCCGAGGTAATGAAACCATGATGGGTTCAGCACAAAATTTGGAGGTCGAAAGGCTGGCATTGTGGTATTACTAACAGGAGATAGGTCGAGAGCACGGTACACTAATAAGACCTTCAAGCTTGACAATGTGTGGCCAAGAGAGATAGATCCAGTAGCAGGTATGAAGGAGCAATCATAGAAAGTAAATGGTCAGCTAGGACATTAGATGGTGTGAAGAAGGAATACCACAACTATGCTAACGAATTTCATCATGTGATACATCCAAAAATAGCATGTAAGTACAGTCCATATTCTACATGACATGGTACAATGTACTAAAGAAACTAGATTTTCCGTAACAAGCCAGGTCCGTACCCAGTACTTATCGAAAAAATATATTTAATTATTGGTTTGGAAAGTTGTTAGGCCTAGATGAGTGTCAGAAAGTAGCTTCAGCTGTGTAGGTAAACATACCAGTTCTAGAAGCATATCGTCAGTTGGAAACATAAAGGTAGGATGACAAACGAGACATACCCTTGACAGTGATTGTTTGCAGCAGTTGGGATGCACGATAGATATCGACAACCGGAACAGGCTACAGAGAACTTGAGACAAGCGGCAACGAATAACAGATGACTGTGACATACCTGCATAAGGGTCCGAAGTGTAAAAGTTTCTGATGAGCACCATGTAGAGTATGATGGCCGCAGGGATGGCAGCAACTTTGAAACTCCAAGCAATCAACCGATGGCGTTTTGTCTCGCTGATCATCGGATAGAACACAGTTCCAACGAAGAGTCCCATGACAAAGCCGCCAATGTGAGCTGAAGATTGACAGATCAATTATTTCAAGGTGTATCTATATTGAGGAAAACGAACCAAAGTTATCAACATCTACCAAGTATATTGAGCAGATTTAGTAGAAGAGACATAGTTGACCTACATGGGATATAGCCAATGGCAAAACCAATCAAAAGCTCTATAGTTTGGAAGACAAGCTGAGGAACTCTGAACAATCAAGCACACTACAAAATCAAGTACTACACACCCTGCGAACAGGCCGATAGTGGTACTTCCAGTGGGCGAGCAAGTCGACCCAAGTTATCTTTCCAGTAATGTCAGATCTTTGGATACCAAATTGAAGAGAAGTCGTACTGCAACAGAGCTGAAGATGGCTCCACTTGCACCCACAGACGGAACACCGACCAGTGAGAAGTTACCACCGAGAACATTTCTACCAACATAGTCAACGTTTCGTGAGACGTATGACACTCGTGACGTGCATACCCAAAAACACCAGCAGCAAGATAGGTGATCAAGAAACCAGTCGAGCCCATTTCGCGCTCAATTTGAGCAGACAGTGTCATCTGCGCAATCATGTTCAGCAGAATATGAATTATTCCGGCGTGTAGGAAGATGGGCGTGATGAATCTGAAGAGATATCAATTGACTCAGATAATAAAATTGTGTAGAATACTGAGCACACCGAAACCATTGATCAGGATCATGGCCATGGAAACCTCCAAATCCACAGACTTCTTCCAAGGAGCAGATTTGATCTGGCGGGTTCGCGGTGTCATTCAGACCTATGCATGTGTTGTCAGGTTACTAACCAACAAAATAAACAATTAAAGTGTCTTGCTCACATGGGAGACGTGTGGATGGTGGCAAATCTGGTACTAGCTTCATGCATGCCGGGAACCGTGCACCAAGGTTGATCAAAGCGGAGGATGATGGCCCTAACATTGAATTCACAACAGGCTATTGCAATGACTTCGAATTCACATCTTCTATTGTCAAACGAAAGCAGAACATACCTTCATTGAGATGGGACTTCCCTGCTCTCTGGCATTCAGGACCAACTCCCAGATGAACACACCAATCATTACAATCGTCAGCGCCCACACTACATTTTTCCTCGTAAGTACAATTCCAACTCCCTGAAGTATGATTCTATCCAGAAGCGCACCAGCAAAAGGGTACTTTTGCCTCCCAATACCACGCTTCTTATCTTCTATCCTCTGTTCCAATGGGTACCTCCCACTAGCCAAAAACTTGGTGAAAGCATTCCTCTTATCTTTGAGGAAATCCCTATTGGTAGGTTCCGCATACTCTGATATCACTATCAATAACGACCGCGAAGTCTTTATCTCACAGCTCACCTAAATCACTGAAACCAGGCCGCTCAGTACCAACCGCATTCTTCATCAACGACGCATCCAACGTCTCGTCATGGGTATCATACGGCCTCACTTTTGTACTCCCATCTAAACCCGCACCATAACTTGGATTTGCGTACTTCTGACTAAATTCATCCTCGTCCTCTTCAGTCAACTGACTTAACCTCGAACTATGTATACCACCAGCACTAGCACTCAAATCTTGAGGTTCAGATTTATAAAACTCTGCTGCAGCACCTGTCGCGCCACCCCCTGCTGCATTACCCCCTGCTGCACTACCGGTCCTGTCCATAGAAAATTTTTTTGAATGTGTGCTACGATCGCTGTGAGACTGCCTCCTCTGTACATGTTCATCCTGATGTGTCAACACGAGATCCCCATCGGTCTTCGTTGTGAACATGGAGGGAGAATAATAAGAGACCGCGTCGATGTCCGAGTAGGTAGCACCAGACTTGATATCGTTATGCCCTTTGGCAAAAGGGTCCGAATATTGACTGGTGTCATAGGCCATTGATCCAACTAGACACCTGCAGTTGTCACTAACACAACTAACGCAAAAGATTAGGCAGTTGAGGCAAACGGATGTTGAGGATGGTGGGATGTGTACAAGAGGCGTGCTGTGGAGCTCTATTAAATGGGCACAGCCTTAAATAACTTGGGATAGAGATTCCGCAGCGACTCCCAAGGCGACCTACTTATTCTCTGCTTTACACCGATGCACTGCCTCCTCAGACCCTGTCGCCGGTTTCGACCTTTTGCACAATTCATTTTCAGATTCTAAACAGCAAATTTCTAAGTATATACGAGTAACAAACAGCTTTTTTGGTATCATTCCCAAGCTTGGACAAGCTCCAGCAGGTCATAACACCAATATCCTAGTCGATCATATCCATACTCTAAGATGACACAGATCAGAAAAATCGTAGAATACACCGTACAAACCAATACATAGACCAATGGGAACAGCAACAATCGAGCAACAAGTCGGAGACAGCAACAATCCAATAACTTAGCCCTAGAGTTCGCCAGGCTGTCTCTTCTCCGTCGGTGTGACGTCGCTCTGCCTTGCCTTTTTACTACCTTGTCCGTACGCGCCATTCGCACGTTGCGGCGATTTCCTCGTAAATAGCGTCAACTGCGTTGCAGCATTGACTGTCTCGTCCTCTTCTACAATCTTCAGCAAATCATCCACCGAATATGATGGATGCAAGCTTCGACCACCAACAACAGCAGGAACCCCATTTATCACTCCATTGCCATTGACAGAGTTGATGATTCCTTCGATACCCTCACTGTCATCATCCGTAAACCGAAAATCCACTATTTTTCCCCATCTAGCAGCCACAGTGGTACCGTCAATCTTCTGTAGAGTACTCATCCCCACTTCTCTGATCTTTTTGTTCCGCCATCTACAGGACATAATCCCAGTGGCCACATCTAGACTTCGTCCACTGCGCGAACTTCGCTGACTTTCGAAGCTCCGCCCTGAAGACACAGTATCATCAGATTGCGTCTTCGATCCATTCACATCCAAAATCTGTGTGAAACCGAGGTGCTTTGGGAATGCACCTAACATCTTGGGATTTGTTGGGAAGAGCAGTGGGATCATATATCGTGAGTCAAGGAGCTCGCCTAGGGGTTGTGGCGGCTTTATTGGCTCCCACAAGGATTTGTCTTTCAATTTGTCAAAGAGAATGTCGATACTTCGATAAGGATTCTGCGTTTCGGATGAAGTAGTCGGAGAGACTGGTGAAGAGAAAGACTGATCATTCTGGAAGGAGGAGACGCTCTCCATGTCACGCTCGCGCTCGATGATCTATGGGGTTCATGGTTTAATCTACAAATGATCAGACGGGTAGGGAGTCCATTGGTCATCTACCTCTTTGCGCATCGCCTCCACTCCAATTTTTACACGATGCCTCTCCCAATCTTTTTGTAGCTGTGTAAGGTATTGAATACATTCTTCCGTCATGCGGCCTTCATTGACTTCATACTTGTAATCACGGACGGCTCGCCGCATCTTAATAGGCACTAATAAGTATGGTAAGGGGACCACAACGTCCATTTCACCTGAAGAGGATTTATCCCTCTCATGGATTGAATCGTACCCACGAGATCAGGAAATTTAGTGATCGACGACAAACACTGATTCCACACTCGTAAAACACGCAAAGCAGAACAAAGTTGATAAACTCACGTACCTGCAGCCAGTTCAACAAATCTCTAACGGGTACAAGATGACTTTGAATTCCTTTCGGTAGTCCGACTTGCATGGTCCAGTCCTCCAATTCCGACAGATTCAGACTGATTTGCACAGCTCTCGACCGACATAGCAATTTCTTACGAGTGATTAGTCTGTTAAATGTCTCGCCTACCAAGAATCTTGTTATCACTGTTTGAAAACTCGACAGCGGCAAAATCACGCACAGCCAGTCCAATAAAATACTTGTGACCACAACTGCGTAATCAGCGCCGGATTTATATCACTCATAACCAGGAATGAATGAAGAGCGGTCAAGAACGACGTCAAATCCGCAGGGGAAGGTGCCTGTGCACTTGCAGCACCGTCTGAAGATAGGGTATTCAGCTGCACACCTCGTTGTCTCTTGGACGGTGCAAAGGTCTGTTTCAAAGACGAGAACTTCCGAGAAGATTGGCTTTGGGAAATTGTGGGGCTTATTGGTAAGCGTACGTTCGCATTTGAACCAGAATGTGAAGTGGATGGTGGAGGAGCGGTAATGGCGGTTTTGCGACCAGTGAAAGAACGAAGGAAGGACCATTCAGATTCAAACTGAACAGTATCAAGAGAAGAATGTGCATAATCGAGGATTGTACTACCGAGGAGTTGATCGATCCGTCGTTCAGCAAACCTGATGATGAACACTGCAAAAACTCGTGGGCCGGACCACTCTGGCTATTGGAAGAGACATACCGAAAACAGAATTAATGACCTCCTCAATGAGTTCAAAGGAACCCATCAATTGACAGGTTCTATTAATGGCGGTATCGCACTGAATGAAATGTAGCCATAGGGTTGTGTTGTATAACCAGAAAACGAGTGAAGTCAGGTCCTCTGCGCGATTCTGAGAAGCTGATCAATGAAAGACGAGTTAATGGGTAGGAACCAGGTCCTCACGAAGAAGGCTTCTTCAATTACGTCAGTAGCAGAAATGATCAGCCCCTCCAGCCATGTGTGGTCGCAAGCTAAACAAGCGAAACGAGTTAACATATATAGTGAGTTAGCCGGGGTGGCATCTCGTAGCGAAGGAAGATAATCTGTGACAAGTGATTCAAGCATTTGTGGTAGCGTAGTCGGAGAAAAAACAAGCATGGAGGAATAGTCTAAAGGTGGGGTCTGAGTATTGAAAATCAGATGGTCGCTGATTCATGACGAGACAGAACACGCACATATATACTGTCCTTGTCGGGGTCATCACATTCATCGTCAGAAGTATCAGAATCGGATCCAGGATATTCTGGTTCTGGCTCCCACCAACCAGAGTGAATACCAAGAATCTGTGTGACTTGCGTGCGCAATTTCTTCTGCTTGCCTAAGAGTTTTTGTTGCTGTTCGACCAGCCTTCGTCGTCGATTCACTCTACTTCCTTTCCAACCTTCGCTCCTCATCGCCTCCTCGAGCAGAAATGCAACATCCTCCCGACCGGGTACAATTGAATGAGCCGTGACAAGGTCTAGCGGAGTCAAGTTTCGTTTCGTCAGCGCAAATGGAGAAGAGCCGTGCGTCATCAAATATGAAATCAATGTTGGTGGAGAAAGTAATGCCGCATGGTGCAGAGGGGTCCATCCGGCTATCATTCTTATGATGAACAGGAAGTACGGACAAACTGGAAGGTCAACATACCATTGTCAGGCTGCATATCGGCTCCATGAGTGACCAATAGCCTGACACACTCCTCTCTCTCAACATCCCTATCGTTATCTCCGCCAAAGCCATGAATAGCGAGACTAATCAGTCCCAGTCCGTCCTCATCACGAGTCCCTAGGTCTAAATGTGCCCGTGCACAAGGTTCTGTTACGAGATGTAGCAACAGTGGGAGATCTCCAAACGTAGATGCGCGTGAAGCACAGTGTGCGATGAGCTCTGACTTGTCTGCAGAGGAGAGGCCAGTCAGGAGGTCTGAGATCTGCGCAGGGGTTGGATAGAGAGGATGAAGGTCTGGTGGGGAAACGATATTTGTTGAGACGGAATCCAGAGGCTCGATGACTGTCATGGGTTGGACTAGAGCCAAAGCTACCCAGTGGTGTGGCTGAGAAGAAAACGTGTGATATACTTCAACTGCCTTATTCGGTCCTACCATGTCTCCAAAGCACAACCACGACAATGACGACGACAGCGTTCTTTCCGACCACCACGGTACCTCAGAATGCCCGCCTTCCGAACCAGACACCGATGAAGCCATTAATAATCTCAGAAGGGGAAAATCAAAGAACACATCCAAACGCAAAATCAGGGCAACAGCTCCCTCAAATTTTGGTGCCACACTACAGTCCCTCCTGAACACAGATGCACCAACTTCATTGCCGCTATCGCTGCAACCCTCAATCACGCAAAGGTATGGCCATGAAAAGCTAGAGAAACGAGCAAGAAAGGTGTTACAAGTCAAGAAAAAGGAGGAGGAGGACAAAGGCCGGATACGAGACGTAATAGGCGGTTGGGGAGCCGAGGGTGAACGAGGTTTGAGGAAGGTTGCTCAGCGTGGTGGTGTGTACCTTCGCTGCTCTTAGTTGGCGTCCTTTGCTCACGATTTTCTCAGTCGTGAAATTGTTTAATGCTGTTCAGCAGTCACATACAGCCACAGTAGCAGCAGAAGAGGAAGCAAAAGCAGGCCGTGGTTCGGGAAAACCTACGTTAGCTGCCCCATCCTTTGAAAAGAGAGGGAAACTAAAAGGAAAAACTAAAGATAATCTAATTGGGAGGGATAAAGAACGTATGTCAGTCATACCCCCTTGTGTCCCTGTAAGCTGATAACCGTAACAGAGGCAGTAGGAAAAGACGACTTTTTCAATATGATCAAGTCTGGTGGTATTGTGTCCAAATTTTAAAACACCACTTGGTTTTTATGTCTATGAATTTTGAATGTTCAGTCCCAATATCAGACTTTTATCCATCCAAGTCTACCCTTAAACATGTTCATCCTGTTAAGAAAGATCTAGTTGCCTGGTAGTGCACCTTATCAGGTAAGTTATGATAACAAGTGTGATATTTATCATTTGAAATAGCATGTTATAAATGTTATAAATGATATCATCATGTTCATAAATTATATACAGTCAAACCTCTAATAAGGCATACCCCTTGGTCACAGTCAAAAGGTATGCAAAAGGTATACCTTATTAGAAGTATGTGTCATGCCCCATGACACCCTCTGTTGCTCCCCATGACAAATCATCAACCTACATCCACAGACCAGTACTTGTTATCACACTTAGTCAGTAACCTACCCTTAACTGCCATTCCAGCCCCACCTGTCATACTTAAATTATTAGAGGGTTACCCAATAGCCCTTAGCTTTGTTCTCCACCTTGGTAGAATCTCAGTTGACCCTTGTCCTTGTTGCCCTCCAATTTCCATCCCCTCCTGTCTTCTCACTGAGTTAGCCTACTTCTTGAATACATTCTCTGTTCTTGATTCTGGGAAACAGACCATAATAGTATGCCTTAATAGAAATTCATCTCTTTTGAGCTAGAAATTGACTGAAAACAGGGTTATTTCATTTTTCTGAGTCTACTATAGTATCTCTATATGTAATTTATGAGTAAAAAAATTAGTAATAGAAGTGTTTTTCATTGAACAAGTCACTTCTAGCTGTGTTTTGTTGAACAGAATTGCTGCACCAGACACTTTACTGCCATCATTCCTAGTCTCCATCCTTATCTCATCTCCCTTTGAATTTCTGTCTCAATTACAAAGACTAGCCACTTATGGTAAGGTAGTAATAATGTTTGCATATATATACACCTTCGTGCACTCACTCCCTCAGTCGTCTACCTTGATAGGTGA
>Ga0153987_1000396_pt1 | contig 14304 bp, 18 predicted proteins | sample TSNC071MetaG_FD_102279 | JGI IMG/M metagenome (GOLD analysis project Ga0153987, IMG submission 102279) | Attine ant fungus gardens microbial communities from North Carolina, USA - TSNC071 MetaG | ecosystem: Host-associated > Fungi > Mycelium > Unclassified | place: USA: North Carolina, William B...
CCTCCTTTCATACTCAGCCTTTGATAGGACTCGGGAAAATCATCACCTGTACCTAATGAATTCACTACATATGAGGAGCCACGAAAACTACGACGTCCTCAGCTGAACGGAGTCAAACAGATTGAGAGCATACGAGACTTGGTTTCCTTTTTCTCAAATGTCAGCACTGCATCCTATGAGAGCATGTACACGAGTGGAGGAAATATTGATTGGGAAGCAGTAGAAAGAGGGATCATGGATGATATGTTCGACGGACGATAGTTCTCTTCATACTTTGATAGTTTTTCTTTCTGCGTCCCGGCTTGTTATAATTACCTCGTCACATAATATTGGTCTACTAATTGGACAAAGGTGCTGAAATTTCAACACATCATTGCTCACTGCTAGGTTATCTGCTATGCTGGGCCGCATTTGCACGAGGCCCAAGTTTTTTTTTTCAGGATGCCTGTTTGATCCTTTGAAATTATATCAAGAGCAGAGCACAGGAAGTAAAGTGATGAATCGGTTGATATCCTCTGATATATGTCCTGCTCAATGGGTTGGGAGAAGAGGTGTTGGTAACTAATGTGAAGCATAAGAAATTATGATCAATCATTGTGTAATAAGTTCATGCACACGGTTCTGTGTCTTGCATTTGAATATCATCTTGCTGCCTGAATGTTTTTTCAGGAGGCTGAAACAGAGAAAGCTTGATATGCAAGGAATCAACCTATGATACGATATGTAGATGGACTCGGAGCAGATGTAGATATGAAATTCACAGGATAAAAAAGTATCCATCAGAAATCACCCCAACCTTTTTTGAACTTGTACTGCATTCGAGACTGAATCAGCGTTCAATTCATGATGCCTCCTACGGAGAAAGAAAACCTCACCTTGTACGGTACATTCCTCCTCATCCTGTCGCTTGCATCCCTCGGTGTCTTGTAACCCCTCTCACCAGCACCCCATTCCTCATTATGAGGCTTCTCTCCAGCAAACCTCACCGCTGGATCCAGTTTCTCGGGAGGGGGGACGCGAATGACTGGAGGCCTATTAGGTAGAGCACCATCTTGCTGATTTGACCCGACAGGTTGTGGTGCCTCGTTTATCCGCTTGACCGCTTCTGCCTCTGCCTCTGCCTCTGCCTCTACTTTGGCTTGTGCTGCTTCAAGTTCCTCGACGGACACTCCTGTGAACTTGGATTCGCGCTCTGTTTCTTGACGATCGATTCGTTCATGATGGGAGAAGTGCTCGATGTCCTCTGGGTGATTGTAGGAGTCATCTGTCTGCGTTTCAGGTGTAGAGTGGTATTTTTCTAAGTAAGAGTTAGTGCATATATCAGACAGATTATGTGTGGGTACCTTCGTGGTGAAGGAAGAACTCTGGAAGGCCCAGTCAGCAGCGGAAAGAGGTAGATAATTAGCGCTCGAACGTACCGCTTTCAACGTCATAGTGGTGCCCTTCTGCTCCCATGTGTTCAAAACTGGGTAGAGCACCCACACCAACTTTTTCAAGCTCGGAAACATCCACGTACCCGTCTTGGTTCTTGTCTAAGACCTGTAGGACGGCATTTACAATCAGTTCCGCCTTCTTTCGATGTTCCTCGTCATCCTGTCATCGTTTCCGTCAGCCTTGAGGATTCTGAGAGCGATAGTCGAGTAAACAATTACTTTCGATTTTTGCTGCGAGTATATGTGATGGACACCATAGACTGCTTCAATTTCGCTTCGGTCCCACAGTCCATCCCTGTGACGTTCGGTCATCATACAAATAAAACAAGATAAGACCTCACCTATTTAGATCATGTAACAAGAAGAAACTTGAGGCATCGAAGGAATCACTATATCCAATTGAGCCACTTCGATAAAGCCCGCTGAATGCAAACTTACATATGATGCTCAGAGGACATCTATTGACATGTAGTTAGAATCCTGGACATGCCAGAGAGACTGAAGCTTTTGACTGACGTGTCTTTGTGCATAGTCCTCCATGGTTTCCCCAACCGCTGGACCACTGTGTTCGTGATCTTCATGTGCAGATATACATTGAGCAAGCGCGAGGACAGTCAGGCTTACAATGGACTTGGTGCGCATAGCAGCAAGCGGCTAGTTTGCAGGAGGATGAAGTAATGGGTGTGGGAGGATCCAAACACTGCTAATTTTGAACTGGCGTTCAAAAGCTTATCTCATTACCGCTATAGACCGGTATACAATGGCATCCGAATATTACACGACCACTCATATATATGAAACAGAATTCAATGTGAATCAGGACCCTTTGTGGCCACCCAGAACTCCGCATGGTACATCCATCGCATCATCGCATTCTGATCGCTGGTATACTCGCACTCGATGGTACGGGGGGCTTTGACGTCATCTATGTCCATCCCAGAGTGAACCGAAAAACCGATTTCCTGTATAACGTGCATAAGCTCGTCAAGGCTGAGCTCAACTTTGGCTTGTGCACCGCCAGGCCAGAGTAGTGGACCAAGGTTGATCCAGACTCCACCAGGTCGTAGGAGATGATAGATTTTCTCAATAGTCGAGAAGATATTGATAGACGTGTCTATGAAGAACAGCGTCACAATGAAGTCATAGTCTGAGGCAATCTTGTCTGATGAACTATGGAAAGTATCTCGAGGAGGCCGCAACTTGAGAAAATCTTCTTCCATCAATTCAAGGGATGAAGAAAACCGGGGGACAACGTCTGGCATGGAAATTGTGCGAAACAAGGCTTCATTCGAACGTTGGTGTGAGAACCAATGTGCAAAAGGCTGAATTCGGTGCTGGTTTGTTTTCGTAGTGGTGGTGGGTGAAAAAAGAAAGCGCATTGCAAGGGTCATAAAGTATGAAAATTCAACAGCCCTGGTGATGAACCCTCTTACGAGCATAAGGATAGACAAAAAGTTCTACGATAAGGACTCACCCAGCTGTGAAATCTCCCAGGCCAGCCGACCGAGACCAGACCCAGGAACGAGCACTTTCGTCATCGCTCTTTCGGCTACAGGTACCCTTTCAAGAACGCGAATTATCGGCTGGAAAATCTTCTCGCGTTCTCCTGCCCCCTCTTGACTCCAGTCACGAACAAAATGCTTCAGTGACTCACGCACGCGACCGAGGTCGACTTGGTTTGGATCGCAAAAGAGTCCATCCTCAAGAGAGAGCTCTCTAGATGCAAGTTTGACAACAGCTTCCGTGACGATTGTGTTCATCTCTATGGCCTCCCTCAACCGCCCGAGTTTGCGTGGGTATCCAATTTTAAATCCCAAATGCTTATGGGCCCTCCCTATAGTGCCATAGGAATGCTCCATGATTGTGACCTCCTGCCTGGCAAGTGAGCCATATTGAGAGTAGCTATTGTACGCCCTACTCAGAGAAAACGGATGGGCACCTCGAATGCGAAGTCCGGTAAGAAGATGGCGAATGTCAGACCAAGGAAAAGGAGGAAGTAGTCGACGGCCTACTAGGGTAAGGAGTAGAGGGAATAAGACTGCCAATAGGACATCAAGTACGGAAAGATTGTAGGGCACACTCTTGGTCATGGCAGCTCCTGGCATTTCCTGAACATTAAAATATGAGTTTCATCAAACGCACAATTGCAATGGAAAACCGCATCAGACTATTTCTCACAGTTAAGATATCTGTAAATCCTGCAGACATGCGAGTTGTGCTGCTGCTGTGTTGACGATCCATATCTACCCCTCATCAAAATCATCTCTTACAATACTATCTACTCACAAGGTATGTTCAACCCAACAGAATGTGCGCATCATCAATATTCAGAAAGAGACAAAGCGTAATTAAAATCACACTAACATGCTCTCAGTGGACGCTGAAATGCAGCTTGGCTACAATTAGCATCAACACACATGGATTTTCCAAACACGACATATCAAAACACTTAAAGACACAATCACAAGAGAAAAATATTGAAGTCATTGCGAATAGTGAATGATCACTTTGCTGAAGCGATTGACTGTCAGACACAAATACTATTGATTCCTACGACAAGTCAATCGTTATTGCGATTCTAGGGATTTTGAGGTCATCTTGTCCTTGGAGCTTCATGGACAAGAAATCTGGTGTCTGTGTGAAACCAATAGTTATCAAATCTACTCAGAAAAGATGATCTAATCGACTAGGGTACGACCATGAGCAAGATCTGCCCTATGATTTCCAAAGTTGTGAGACTCTGTAACAATACAGGGCAATCCGTGCTGAGATCTGTAAATTGTTTCATCCAGCCTTAGATGTCTTATTTGAAAGGGCTTCACCCCTAGAATCTAATGGTTCCAAAACAAACTCTCAGAATTTGTAGACCTGTATAACGCTGAGCTATGCTGAAAACTGCAAAATATAAAACATACCTGATCTACAGTGTATCCTAATTCCTTGAGAATACCACCAAACTCGCCTTGGTGAGGACCATCTTTCTTCCCAGCAAGAGAGGTGACTTGGGGAGGAGGTCCACAGACAAATACCTTGATCTTCTCCTTCAAATCCGGAGCTGCGACATATTCTCTGATGACATCTGTCGTGATGTAGCCGGTACCACCTAAAGATAGACATCGATAAGACTTATATTCTTATATGCGATTTTTGACAGGCGCTGACCTTTCCAGCCTTCGCTAGGTTTGTCAAGGAAATATATCAAATCGAGTTTGTCGCTATGCTTCTTCTTGAGAGTTTCGAGTTCCTCTCTGAGAAGAAGGTCCTTTTCGGTGACGTTTGAGTAAATCAGGGTAAATTTGGTTTTATTATTTGGTGACTCAAGGGCGTGAGTCAACAGCTGATAGAGGGGAGTACTGCACGGCGCATATGAATATCAATAGTTATCGTGAGAAAAAGGCGCACATTCCACTGCCACCACCTATCAGTGCAATCTGCTCATATTCGTTTTCTGAAACGCGGTTTCAGTTTAAAGATCAACCATTTAGAGTCTAGTGTTACCTTTGTAAGGGAACTTGCCCAGAGGCCCTTTAATTGCGATACTTTCGCCCTCCTGGACGTGTGACAAGTATGAGTAAGCTCAAGCAACCCGTAGCGTCCCGAGATTCAGTTGAGTGGCAGAGGCGCATTAGTACGAACCTTCAACGAGTGAATGTACTTGGACATGTTTCCAGTGTCATACTTCTTTATAAGGAATGTAATTTCCCCAAGGTGTTCTGGAGGCGAGATGGGGGTGTAGGGACGGACAACAGGTTTTCCACTAGGACCCTTGAGTGCCTCGGGATCAGACGCCTTGATGTATACAAATGAAGTGACTGGTAGAAGGGAAGCCTCGTCATTTGGACATTCGAATACAAATCTGAATCATTGTCAGAAATTAGCTTGATAAGTCAAAGAGGGAAGACGCACTCAGAGGTATTGTGATTGTAAGGATTGATCTTCTTAAGCTTGAAATCCTTGTAGTTCTGAGGGTCCAGTGCACTCCTTGCAGGCGTGGGCTTTGGAACAGGTGTTCTCTTCTCGAGGAAATAATAGAGGCTGGCTCCAGCCAGGCCAACACCAAGGGAGATAACGGGTAATTTGGAGGATTTCTCCAGGAGTGTTGTGGATGCAGAGCGACGGCCCTAAGCGCGTTTGAGTATAGTTGAGATACTTCCAGTTCAGGTTGACTCACAATCACGCGGGGGGAGGAAGCCAAGACAGTGCGGAGGAGAGACATGGTGAGAGGACAAGAATAAATTGCCTCTTGAACCGGATAACCCTAAATGGAAGAGTCCGAATAATAATACAAATGGAAAGCCACGGGCTACTCTCTCCATTACTTCTCTTCCCGCCGTTCAGATGTCCTTTGTAAAGCTCAGTATCTTCGGCACATCTTTTGAGGTATGCTTCACGCTTCCTTTCGGCTCTTCTCGTTGATCTCCTTCAGGTCACCACTCGGTATGTTGACCTCCAGCCTGTTGGCATGGGTGGGTGCCTTTTTAATATGCTGATCATCATACTGATGTCTTACAAGGAGCATTCGGGCTTGTATGGTAGGTCGTCTCTCCGTTTCATCGTATCGCACTGACGCTCGAGTCCAGTTCAGCAAAAGATCAACTTACCGGCGCGAACGTCGCGATCAAAAAGATCATGAAACCTTTCAGCACACCCGTACTTAGCAAACGCACGTATAGAGAGCTGAAACTTCTGAAGCATATCCAACATGAGAATGTATGTTGCCGTTGGTTCTCTGTGTCTGTCACTCAAGTTTCTGGTGCCTCAGATCATCAGTCTCAGCGACGTCTTTATCTCACCTCTAGAAGATCTGTTGGTCCATCGTCATGACTGTGCCTTCATCATATACTTACCGGCTGCCATACAGCTACTTTGTGACAGAATTACTCGGCACAGATCTTCACCGGCTGCTGACCTCGCGACCGCTGGAGAAACAATTCATCCAATACTTCTTGTACCAAATTCTCGTGCGTCCAGTTCTCTGCGCAGGTCTGTTGATGCTAAGCTGTTATCGAACAAAAGCGTGGACTTAAATATGTTCATTCTGCCGGTGTTGTCCACCGTGACTTGGTTCGTAAACCAGGTCGTCCATCTTAATAGAACACCCATGCCTTCATACAGAAACCGAGCAATATTCTCGTTAATGAGAACTGTGATCTGAAAATTTGCGACTTTGGACTTGCACGGATCCAGGATCCTCAAATGACTGGCTATGTATCGACGCGGTATTATCGTGCGCCGGAAATCATGCTTACTTGGCAGAAGTACGATGTTGCAGTCGACATCTGGAGTACAGGCTGTATCTTCGCGGAAATGCTCGAGGGAAAACCCCTATTCCCTGGAAAGGACCGTGAGTATATCACTGTTCTGAATCAACGATCAAGACTCAATTCGTCAAGATGTCAACCAATTCTCGATCATCACTGAACTCTTGGGCTCACCTCCTGATGATGTCATTGATACCATCGCTAGCGAGAACGTGCGCTTCTTCTTTTGATCACCTGATCCTTTGTTCAACGTCATCCTAGACGCTACGCTTCGTCCAGAGTTTGCCCAAGCGCGAGCGTCAGCCCTTCAGTAAAAAGCTTCGAACATCAGACAAGGCTGCCCTTGGGCTTCTGGAGAGAATGCTTGTTTTCGATCCCCGCAAACGGATAGACGCCGCAGAGTCACTTGCTCATCCATACGTTGCCCCTTATCACGATCCGACAGATGAGCCAGTTGCCGCAGAGAAATTTGACTGGAGCTTTAACGACGCCGATCTACCCGTTGATACATGGAAGGTCATGATGTACAGTGAAATCCTTGGTGTGTCTATCTCCCAATTCACTCGAGTTGAACTCATCTGTAGCAGATTTCCACCAAGTTGACGATACAATAGATCCCAGCCTCCAGCCATACCAGGAATACCAAGACAACTCTGTTTCAATTGTGCAGTAATTGTCTTGCATTTGAATCTGTTACCCCGTATCTTTGGGATAATGTGCTCCAATCGATTGGCACTCATGATCCGGAATTGTGGCAAGGGTTCCCTGGCAAGTTTACAAATTGATGCATAACCGCTTGGCCATTACCACCTCATCTTGCAGCAGTAGTGGATTTGCCCTTCATCCATCCCTCTTATTCGACACTCTTGTCTTCTTGCTGATCCAGATTTGTCATCACGTATATGGACAGGCTATAGATCTCAATGGTGTATACCAAGTGAAATGCAATTCATTGATTGGCTATGTCAACGATACCTTAAGGATCACCACGTTCTCTAGCAGAATCTATCCAATTTCATGCATGATACAGCTTAGCTTGTTAGAACACATTCTCTAATGAAAGGATCAACCCTGAATTGTTCAAGTTTATGGCTCTTCCAAAGAAAAGCCTCACAAGATAAAATCAATGTAGAATGACGTTCAATTTCATTTCCTTCTCTTTTTGAAAATCTACACAGCTGAAATGCAAATAGGCGACTTATGATCGCAGATTCATGGATATCAACTTTCTCCATGTCCAAGCCTCGAGATCTAACTGTGGCAGGCTCAACAAAAGGAGGTCATAAGGCTGGAGATATATCAAAAGAAGATGTTGTTGGAGAGTAAGACCGCTGCAAACAAACTACGACAATTCAAGGAGACACAGACAGAGAGCAGGGCAGATGGAGAGATAATAAATTGATGTCCGTCAGCGATTTGCTATTGTGATGTGATTGAATTGACCACTTGACTGAGTGGCCAGTCTCAGTACAAGATAATGGCTTACAGGTCACATCCTTCTCACGCATGACGACTCAGTGGCACCGGCTATATATGTAATTCTACGGCATCTGATAATTAAGTCCCGGCACCAGGTAGCTCTTTTCACGAAATTAAACGCCATCTCTTCTTAGCTCCCTTGTTCTCATCACACAGCGGTAGCGATCAAAATTTGTTATGGCTCCTAAAAGGCCAACCGCATTTGAGGTGTCTTTCCCAGAGGACATTCGACAGGAAGAGGCGCTTCGCAAGAAGAGAGAAGAAGACGAAGATGAACGTAGAAGGCTCGAACAAATGCTGGTGGCACAGCAAGTAGACCAGAAAAAACTCAAGCGGAAGGAACGGGAACAGTTCAAGAGAAAGGAAAAGAATTTGCGGGATAGCGTCAGTTTGCAGAGGAGTGTCGAATTTGATGAACAGAATGCTGAGGAAGTGGAAATGGGATCTCCAAGAGTGATTATGAGCCTTTCATCGCTGTTGGTATAGGCTGATCGAGATGTTACCAGCCGGCGAAGAAGATACAGCTTGATTTACGTGTGTGCAGTTCAAGTGCATTCTCATCGAAGCCTATTGCTGAACTCGTCATCTACAGCAACCGAATTCTACTTTGCTCGGCCTGATGAGGTTATAGAAACAGCAGACATGTTTCTTGAAGGCGAGGACGAACGCTACGACAACGACGATAGCGACGAAGAAGGCTTCAGTCCTAGTACACAGCCACGATCTCACATTGATGGTGATCGGCTACATAAACCTATACGTCTGCTCACAGACTTCACGATATTTGATGCAAGACATAGGAACGAGTATGTAGTGCTATCTCAAATTGAAGAAGAAGAAGGCGTCGATCGTAGATTCGAAGCCACTGGTTGGGCTGTACATTCTTGTGCTGATGAGCAGGATTTAATGGGCGAGGACGGAGGAGCAGATGAAGAGGTCGTCGAGCCTGTGTTCATGCGTATTGGTCCTGTGTTAAGCTATTCTGTAGATTGGAGACAGGACAATGAGTGAGTCATGTCTCATCTTACCTCCATGGTTTTGTGGCAGCATTGAATCCCTCCTCAGTCCTATCTATATTGAGACCCCTCATGCCTGGTATATTCTCAGAATGCCGGCCAAAAGTTATGTTCGATGGTATAAAGCATTTTATACGCCCAGACGGGTGGCGCAGATAGTTATTTCGCATGCGATCAAGAGACGTCAAATGGACTTTGATGCGTTTGTGCGTGGGGCACTTCATTATTCGACAAGCATTTTCGGAGATCAATTGAAGGAAGACGACGTATGGACTGCCGTTAGTTTCGTTCCTCTCCCTTTCCTCTTCTCTAAATCCCACCAATAACTCTGCTTGAATCAGGCTGAAGTTATCTGTACCGCCGTAGAAGAAATAGAACAGAAAGACTCGAATACAAGACTTCGGTGTATCCCCGCCATCGCACGTATAATTGAAAATGTGATCGCACGCCCGCGTTCCCGTTTACACATCAAATCTCATCTCAACGGACCCGGAGCTCATCGTCGTTCAATCAATACAGGTTCCCTCGCAGGCCTGAAAAACCCAGACTTAGCCGTCCTCAAACAAGAAAACCAGAATCCAACTCATGTGACACCGCTCATCGCGTCTTTAGCTCGTGGATTTGTCAATGAGGAACTCATCGTCATCGGACCACCGCCTCCAAAAGGAAAAGATGACGTTGCGATGATGAAGGAGAAAAAGGCCCGGCTGAGGAGTTTGTGGTCATTGATCGAACGAGCGAAAAGTGGTAATCTGGATATTGACTGGCAAAGGGAGGACAGGCTTACGCAAAGGAGTAATTACTTGAGGAAAGTTTCTGTTGGTGGTCAAGTCTACAAGGTGTCTTCATGTCATTCAAGCAGTAGACACAGCGCTGAAACGATTTCGAAGCCAGGGGATTTCGTACTTGTACCATATGGAAAGTACGGGGCAAGAAATTTGACACTTGAGTGGCCAAAGCAAATAGCACACTTGCCATTGAGTGCTAGGATCGCGAACTATTTCTGGTGATTTCGTATTGGAAACTTATCGAAGATTTGAACAGCTGACCATCTAGTCAGGTTTGCGAGGATAATATACATAAAGATCGAGGAACAGATTGCGCATGTTCAATGGCTCGAACACGCCTCGCAAACAATGGTTCAGGAGCTCGCAAACCAGCAAGAATTGTTTTTTTGCACGTTGTGTAACCCGGTACCTTTGGGTTCCCTAGTTTCCAACATAAAAGTACATGTGAATCCGACTGGTTGTGTGAAATCAGATGAATTCTTTGTCAAGTGAGAGCTTGCGATCCAATCTAGCGTGATCATACACAAAATCTGATATACGACAGATATATTCACGACAAACTTCTCGAAACATATGTTGCAATCCCCAGAGATTATCACCAATTCCTTGAACATTATGACAATCCCACTGGTGGTACCAGAAACCCGATTTTCGACTACTGTTCTTCTTGTGCTGATATCGAAGACGACAATCATAAGATGCAATGGGAATATGAGACTGGGCCTCCTCGACAAGGAAACCAACAAAATCCAACCCAAAGCAGAGGGATCCGGTTCAATGACAAAGTTTACCACATCTTTGATTTCGTTCTATATCGTGCAAAGGAAGGGCCATCGAATATCGGTCAGATTATTGATTATATCATGCCCCGATTGGGGCGTAAGTCAACATTGATCTTCAAAGTCAAAAAGGTCGGACGGATATGGAACATAGTTGGAACCGTGGCATGTGTTGAAGGGGAATTAAAAGACCAGGTATAATAAATTCAATTCAAGTGGACATCAGACGTTCTTGTTGATTCTATCCATAGAAACATGTCTTTCTGACGAACGAAGAAGCTGTCATCCCCTATTCTGATATTATTACCAAGGCAGTTGTCCTTTCGCGTGAATCTTTCGGTCAAAGAATGTCCCTCTATAAATGGCTCGATATTTCACCGTACCATTTCTACGTCCGCTATCGGTTCCGTAAGCTGATTCCAGAAACTCGAGACGAGAAGTCTCCGGTCTCGTTCAAGGATCTTGATGTCTGCAAGAGGTGCACTGAGGAGAATATAAGATATTATTATGACATGAATGAGTTCAAGAACAAAGTGGGAGAGAAACCGATGCGGGTCATGGATCTATTCGGGGGTGTGGGCGCGTTCAGTCTAGGATTAAAAGAGGGAAGTGATTGTTTGACAGTTACACATGCCTTGGAGATCAGTCCAAGTGCTGCAAAAACGTTCAAGTGCGTTTTTCACGTTTTCGGAATAGCTTGGTGCAAGTATGGATGATCAAGTTGGGGTTGTTGAATCTAGGAAGAACAACATAGAAACTGAAGTGATAAATCAGTGTACAAATACCGTGTTGCGGTACGCCGTCAAGAAACATGCAGGACACCAGGTCGAACGCCCAGCCCAACTTTGGGATACCACGGGAAGAACTTTGATACCTGATTTACCTGCTCCCGGAAGTATTGATATGATCACTGCTGGGTTCCCTTGGTACGGTTTCCCTAGGTTCGTGATAGCGACCGACTAAAGACCAATGGTAGTCAATCTCATTCTCAACTCAATATGTTCAAGACAGCCAATGACATCAGGTCCAACCTCATACTCAATGCTCTATCCTGGATAGATCACTACCGTCCACGATATACTTACTTTGAGAATGTCACTGGGTTTTTGAGTTTTCACCTCAACGCCAAACAAGCTGATATACACAGATTGGAGGGAGGAGTGACCATGGGAGGTCTTAAACTCCTCATTCGTTCTCTTCTTGAGATGGGGTACGTCTCGAAACCTAATGCAAAGATCGATTGCTTACATATATTGTGACTGTATAGCTATCAAGTCCGATATAGCCTTCTCCAAGCTGGGCATTATGGTACACCACAACGACGGATTCGATTCTTTGTCATTGCTTCACAAGGCAGACTTCCACTCCCTAATATACCTCAACCTACACATGATTTCCCGCAAACCCATGGACTGGTGATTACATTACCAAACGGTGATCCTGTGAAGTCTGTCAGAACTGTCACTGGGACTGCGCCACATCCTTCTATTTCAATTGAAGATGCTATTGGGGACCTATTGAGGTTTGATTGGTATGTGATTTTTGGGTCTAGACATTGATCTGTTCATACTCTGAGAATGGAGACTAGGAAACGACCCGGTGAAACGAGAAGAAATAATCGAGGCAGAGAAAATATACCTGCATTCGTGTGTGATCATAAGAAGTCGCGTTGTGGTTATGAAGGTCGTGACGTGAGATATCACTGTGAACCGAAGACGTCGTATCAGAGAGATTCTCGTAAGAAGGAAAGTACTGATTTACAACATTTCACAAAGACGGTCAAGGCGAGGAAAGTTGACCGGTGAGTCTACCTCCTCCCCTGGAAGCGGAAAGTGGTAACAGGATGTTCATGATTGTGGCTAAGTGTACTTGCGATTCCATTGAAACCTGGTGCCGATTACCGAAGTACGTCTGTCCGTCTGTCTGGTATTGAGTCTTTTGATTTACCATGTCATTGCTGTTGATATCTCAAGATTTGAAAGCGGATCTGTATGAATGGCAGTTGACAAACCCGGTTTCGTCAACTGCGCGAAAGAATTTCAAATCAAGTGATACTATATTTTATGTTCTGGTCGGTCAATAAGAATCTAATATACTGTAGGTTGGTACGGCCGTCTTGACAAGGACAGTTTTTTCCCCACTATTGTCACCAACATTGACCCCACGGCGAAACAAAGTAGAGTCTTGCACCCTTATGTACGTTTCGTTTCCTTCTCTGTCCCCCCACCTGTTTTCTTTCTAAATCCATGATTTCATGCCCAGTGCAAACGTATGATCAGTGTCCGTGAACTCGCGAGAGCACAAGGATTCCCGGACTGGTTTGTATTTGAAACTCATAAAGGGAATGTCGTGACTGTAAAGCTTTTTTTCCATATTAGATAACATTTTGTGTTTACCCATGCATAGATTCACAGACAGATTGGAAATGCGGTCCCATTGCCGTTGGGGCGTGCATTAGGGAGAGAAATTAGGGATATCCTGTTTAGAGAGTGGAAGGAGGGTCGACTGGAAGATGTAAGAGAGGATCGAGGCATGCCCGAGGATGATGATGGTGAGGATAGGATGGAAATTGATGGTTTTGATGGTGGCGTGCGTGATCACGAAATATCAGATGAGGAAAGAGGTATGAGTGAGGATAGTATGGAGGGATTGTATATCTGAACACGAGATGATATATAGATTAATGTTGTCGTTCGTAAATTAGCGTGGATAGACAAGTGGAAAACTTTGTTCTGAGTCATGTACAAAGAACAAAGCTCACCCTTCATGACCTTAGGATCATTCATCTTGACCGCCATCCACGAGCTCATATCCGACCCAAATAACTTCTGAACAGCTTCTGCATCCAACTAGATGCTGCCCATTGTCCATATCGGATACAGATATCCCATATGTACCTCCGCATCTGCATGGATATTCCCACATTTCCGCTTCTTGTGATTGCACTTGTGTAAAATCCTCGAGAGAAACGATTTGTGCAGGTCTGGGATCCAATTTTTCTGGCATCGGCAGAGATGATGATTTTTGAGCGTCTTTGAGGAATCTGTCGTGTTGAGCACGAGAAAGCGGTGAAGAAAGGGTTGTGTAAGCTTCTTTGAGGAGTGAAATGTCAAGAGGCGGTGAGGCGTGGTTTTGGGAGAGGATTCTTTTGTCTGGATGATGTTTGAGTAGCAAAGTATGGTAGGCAAGTTTCATCTCGGAAAGTGTAGCCGTCGGCGGAACGTTGAGGATTTGGTAGTAGTTGTCCATGGAAGATCTAATAAAATTAGACTGTGTTCTTATTCCTCTTTTGGAAATGATACTAGTTTTGGAACAAGCAGACTCCCAAGTCCGGAAATGGTCTTGTTCTCTAGTGGTGTCGAGTCTCGTATATATACGGTCTGTTGGCGACAGAAAACATACTCTCGACTGAAAAGAGTTCAACTCTTGGTTATCCAAACCTTGACCTCTAAAAGCACTCCTTCACTGGAAGCACTTGCGCTCTCAGAAATAAATACAATGTCATCCAACCACGGAAGTTCCACATCTGAGCTTTTCCCAAGCCCGAC
>Ga0153987_1000398_pt1 | contig 14273 bp, 17 predicted proteins | sample TSNC071MetaG_FD_102279 | JGI IMG/M metagenome (GOLD analysis project Ga0153987, IMG submission 102279) | Attine ant fungus gardens microbial communities from North Carolina, USA - TSNC071 MetaG | ecosystem: Host-associated > Fungi > Mycelium > Unclassified | place: USA: North Carolina, William B...
GATCTCGCTCACTGAAGGGCTCAGGCTTATTCGGTCAGGGTGCTACTGGGTTCAACATCCTATTCTACCCATGTCATCATCTACAGTGAATAAAAGTCAAACAATCTTTCAAAATAAGTGATGTAGAACTTAATGTGAAAGCGTGTCCCATTAATCGGCGTCGTTCGACCTGCAGTTTTTCCTCGAGAACTAGAGCATGATTAGAAATGGATCATTGTGGACTTGATATTTGACTTACGGTTAATGTGTGCTTCCGTCATGGGCAGGGAACAGAGCACCTTGCGGTCTTTCGGGCTCCTCAATGGACATGGTTTTCAGTTTTGTCAAAATTGTCCATTCAACCTATCCGATATTGCATCCAAAATCCGGATTCTGATTATTCTGTGTGTTTTACAGTCAGGAATAGAGACGTTCCCGAATCTAAGGCGACACTCTGCTGGGTTCTGCCTACTGATCCCTGATTAAATGTGATGACTATGGTCTCATACGCAAGCTTCTATCAAATCAACAGATTTCCTTCAGATATGAGACATATCTAATCTTCTCCTGCCTCTATTCTCCACTTTCCGTCCTCAATTTTGAGAAATTTCTGAAACCTTTGAAGTAGACTAGTCATATCGACCGATCGCAGCAACATCGTCTGCTGTGAATGTACGAGAGTCCAAGTTCAAGAGCGAGGTGTGAGGGGTTGCTAGCTTGTCTAGTCGGCATTCTGGTTGAGTAATTTGCGTGTAGGACACTGGGTTATGCATGTTGTCTTCTAGTCTGTTCATAATATGGAAATAATTCGACATTTCAGGACGATCTCTTAATGAATTCGTTATGCCCCGCATAGTTCGCAGAGTTCTATGTTTATGATCTAGAAGAGACACACTTATGCTAACACCTAAAATTGTACACCCATGGCTCCATCTTTAAAAGACCCTCAGAGTATGCTATTTCTCTCCACCAATCCCTCATTTGCAACCATGGTTTGTTACCCTAGTTTCCATTTTTTTCAGCAAATTCCCTTTCAAAAGACAGTGTAAAATATTTAAAGAGGTATTCAAAGCAAGTAATTGGAATGCAGTGGATATGGCACACTATTGAGTTAAGATTTGGTATGTGTCTCCTTTTCTCATATGATGGTCTATTGACCAAACATCTCTAGGCTAGAGCCTCTGATATTTCAAGGTCTTGCAATTTCCTGCCAGACCAAAACAGAAAGTCATCGCCTACGTTGTGCTATGTTCATGAACAAAAATGGATTACCATAAGAGGCTACACAAAAGCCCATATGGCTGAAGAACTCCTGCCTTTGTACCCCGTCCAAAACCTTCATAGTTTAGCACTCTTGATCGAACCTTTTTTGGACGCCGCAATCCTGGGTCCGATGTTGTCTCCTGCTGCCTTATCGTTCACAAATCTTCGCCGCAAAATAAAGATAGCCTGAGCAGTCTATTGATTGACCAGTATGATGCAAGACCACTCACTTTACTGGCCAAATTTTTGAAGCACAAACAGCATTTTTTTTCTTCACCATCAACTTGACCACTTTCTTATTGATATGATAATTTCATCCAAATTGACTGGTAGATATCGAGTGGTCCGAGAAGTCAGATACCCGTCCCGAATTAGATCGGAGACTATCACAGAATCGGAGATCGGTCCAGATTATCAGTGCCGAAAATTAGTGATGGTTAAGCAATGACTCGTGTGTCACGGCCTAGTTGTAATGATGTGTAGAATTTGAAAGTAAAATCATTCACAAGAAAATTCGAATGCGAGTATCGAGTGCCGCAGCAAAGCAGATCGCCAAAAACTATCAGATAATCTACTCAGATCCCTAGATCTCTAGTTCATGGATTCAATGGGTGAGACGTCTGCCACACAGTAAATATATGGAACCATAACATGTAAATGAACAAAAGAAGCAACAACTTCGTTCATAATTGTCCTACTTCAACGCTTTCTTCATTTTCTACAATAACCATCTTTTTTCAGCAATATCCTCATATCAATAAGGAATGGATAACTGACCTCCTCCATCACATCCAAATCAGTGGTCTCGATCTTCAAAATTCTTCTCCCAAGTTTCTTTTCAATGTAATCTATCTGTTGCCAGGTCCTTTGATCGTACACGAAATTGATCGAAATTCCCTTCCTTCCAAAACGTCCCGTACGACCTGAAGTGAAGTTCAGCCATGAAGTTTCTTATGATTGCGAAATAAGTTAAAAATGCACCAATACGATGCAAATAGGTTTCCACGTCTGGTCCATCATCACTGGTTGAGTTTCCACGCTCGTTCATCAATGGTATATCATAATTGACTACCATGTTGACTTGTAGAATGTCAATACCACGAGCTATCACGTTAGTCGTAATCAAGACCTTGGGATAGGTAAGAGCACGAACAAGCAAAGGTCACCAACCACGAACCTTGTCTTTGCCTGATCTGAAAGCATCAATGATAGTATCACGCTCTATGGCGTCCTTTGCCCCATGCAAAGATGCAACTTTATGCCCTTCCGCCGTCATACGCTTTGAAATCCTATCCGCCGTGCGTCGATGCTAAAACTATGCATTGACATACGAGTGACCTCAAAAAACAGTGCCCACTCACCCTACAGAATATGATACTTTGCCCAATAGTCAATAAGCTATAAAGTGACACCAAAATATCATATTTATGTTCCTCATCCTTGCAATCCATGTAGAACTGCCGGATACCTTCAACACTAAGTTCGTTCTGTTGTAATTCGATTTTATTTGCGTTCGGTGCGAATTTTGAAGCGAACCTGCGGACTAGATCGGGGAAAGTAGCGGAAAAGAGGATGATTTGCATTTTCGCGGAACGGGGAAGAAAACTACAAGCATTGCATGGGCAGGCGATAAAAGGGTTACATGAACAAGTAAGGATGACAAGACGCACTTCTTTATTCTCAAGGTCTGATCTCCCAGGCCGTCTTGATCAAGCATATTGTCTGCCTCGTCCAATACAAATACTTTGATATTGGTGACATCAATCACCTTTCTCCTGATCAGGTCCGCCATTGTACCAGGTGTACCGACAATAATTTGCGCCGAGACCTTTTTGACGTCCCGAGGAAGATGATCTCTAATCGCGTATTCCGTTTGAACCGAGGTATACTTGCCCATTTTGACAATGACCGTCATGATTTGACGAGCGAGTTCACGAGAGGGAGCGAGGCACAAGGCCTTTCCGAAGATGATGATAGAAGCATCAAAGAGATGGTCAAGGTGAGAGGACGAGATGACATACTTGAGGCTTATTCAAATTGCAATCCACGCGACTCAACATCGTCAACACGAATGCCGCAGTTTTTCCTGTACCAGATTGTGATTGTCCAATCATATTGGTTGGTCTATAAAGAATAGCAGACAATCAGCTTCAGAATTTTGGAAATACATTCAATCAAACGTACGGATCAGAAAGAAGCAGGGGCAAAGCACGTTCCTGTATCTTGGAAGGCCTAGAATAATCCATTTCATATATCCCCTTCAACAATTCTGGAGATCTGTTGTTGCTGGTCAACTCCTCATTCAATGTCAGGAAAGAACAGACACGTACAAACCCAGCTCCTCGAAGGATTTTGCACTGTACAGTGGCGAGTTAGAGTCTGCTTGTTGGTTTGCAAGGGTAACCTTGAGTCGACATCGTCAGCTTCGGAAAACGTCAAGTAGGATCAGTGACACCTACAGAAACGTCGAAAGTTGAATCAACGAGATCTATGGCAAGATTTTTGATTTAGGTGAAGAACAGGGTATTGACATCCACGCACCCTTAAATTCACTCTTTTCTGTAGCATTATCATTGTCGACAGCATCTTTCTTTCCAGGCATATCTAGAATATCCTTCTTTCCTGTAGCATCTTTCTTTTCTGCATCTTTCTCTTCTGCAGCAACTTTCTTGGTTGCATCAACTAGATGATCCGCAAAGCAGAATAGGTATAGGCACAATAAAAGCTGGAGGATGCGCACCAAAAAATCCGTCGGCGTCTTTCTGCATGGCGAGATGAGTGTTCTAAACAAGTGGTGACTCGATCATATCCGATCGCTGATCACATCACAACTGACGCCCTTGTTGATTCTCCTCCATGATATGATAGAAAACTCTGAAAAGTATCTCAATCCTGAAGATGTGGTGTACTCCTCGGCAGCTTGACTTGAACGAAGGATGACCTGTCAATAGCTCGTCCGTCTTTCCAAAAGGCTTGGGATACAGAAAAGACTAACATCTAAAAGGTTTTTCTAACCTTGAGTAGGTATATTTGTTACATCACTGCGTTGAAGTCTCAACTTCCTTTAGAAAGGAGAACTCCTAGCCACAAGTGAACAAACATATCAGTTACTTCTAAAATATTTCAAATCACTGATCATCTGACATTCTAGCACCATGAACCATGATATGACCTTTCGCAATATAGCGCTCCCTCTCCTAGCCCGTGTCCAGGGGAGCTTATCACATATTGAACTTGTACATATTCCTCATCCGGCATGGCCGTTACCGCCGCAAACAACGATACCAAGACCCATACGCGTAGCCATTCTTGATTCTTCATTCAACCCCCCAACACTTGCACATCTGGCTCTCATTAATGATTCAATGCCGAGCTCCGATAATCTAGAGAGAGGAAAAGTTGATTACCATGCTCGGCTATTATTGCTCTCAGTAAAGAATGCCGATAAGGTGTTAAAAGCCACCGATGCGACATACATCCAACGATTACAGATGATGTGTTTATTGTCTGGACACATCCGTTCTTCTACTTCCCCGGACCTAGACTCTGCAAATGTGGCAATAGGGATAACAAATGAACCTACCTTTGTCCGCAAATCCACGTGTCTCCTCTCATCCCTCCGTAATCGCATTGCCTCCCTGTCATCCACAGAAATACCACGATTAGAACTCACATTCATCATAGGCATGGACACACTCGAACGACTCGTAGCTCCACGCTACTATGATTCCGAGAAATCCATGCTTGCCTCACTTGACCGCTTTTTATCCCCGGAAGAGGACAATTCCGTCATTGTTTGCGCACGACGGAACCTCGCGACCTCTGGTAAAAAAGGAGTTGAAAGTGTCGGTGAGGACGGTATTCAGGTTAGCCTGAAACCTGCAAGACGATTCATTCATTCAGGCCGTATCAAATTCATGGACATCGGCACAGATGAAAGCACGTTCAGTTCCACCACTGTACGGAGTTTTGTGAGAGAATATGGCATAAGTGAACAAGGGAGGAAGCTGTGGGGGAGATTTGTGGTTCAAAGTATCGCAGAATTTATCGTTAGTGAAAGATTATATCTTAATGAATAAATACAACTTCAACTTGTTGTTCGTCCTGTATGCACTATAAATTTACCACGTGCAGACTCATCATGTCTCAACTAAATGAGAGTAGCGGAAACCAATTGGACCCACTCAATCAATGCATGTATGAATCTAACATGGAATCTCTTCCAGCCCCAGTGTTGTGGGTGTCGGATGGATAAAATATAAATTATAAACCCATCTTACTTTACACGTGCCCAAGAATTAGATGTGATCATTAAATAATGTAGCTTACGCAGATGCTTCTACTTCGCGGTTCCGATTGTTCAGAGTGATACTGAATCCAATACCGATTGCACAAATGATGTAGATGATCACGTAGACCAGGTAGCCATGGATGATCTCTTGCCGTATAGACACCGAGAAAAGAGATGACGAAAAAGTAGGAGCCACCGTGCGCATCACACAACCCGCCATCTGAGCAAAGCCATTGACCGATCCAATCAAGTGTTTAGGTGCCGCTTCAGCGATGATAACTTGAATCGAGGCTTTGTAAAGGGAGTAAACGAGTCAACATGGGCATTCGCTCGGATCATAATAGTAAAATACGAACCATAGCTCATATACGCGAAAATCTGGAAAAATAGCTGGGCAGCGATCACCAGCCAACTTCCGACGTAAACTCTCCCGTGCCGTTCAGCCAGGAAAGTTGAGAGAGAGAATGTTGCAAAACACAGGAGATAAAAGACAAATGCAAACTTGAATACTGAAGCTCCTCCAAACTTCCTAATAACCCTACCAGTCACGTTTATCTGCACCACGGCATTTAGGAAACCCCAGATACCCATGGTCAGGCCAATTTGGAAAGAGGACAAGCCTAGTCCACCGATTCCAACGGGTGTGGACCACATCAGGGGAATGAGAACGGCATAGCACATATCGATAAGGGCAAAAATAGTGTAGTTGGTAAGGATAAATTGCATCCGTCTGTTCTTAAGCACAGAAAGTAGGGTGATCGATTCCGAAGAAGGTGATTTGGACAATGCAGGTGAAGTTGAGGGGCTCGTGCCATCATCTAGACCTTCCTTGTGATCGGATAGAACATCTTTTGAGTCGGTGTGAGAGACTTCTGACGCCCGCCTCTGGCGATCGTCCTGGGACGGTCTCTCCAGTGCTTGGCGACGGGGAGGTCGTGTCTATTAAAAACACGGATATTAGTCACTAACTTGGATGATTATATATGCTAACCTCCTTCAATCCAACGAAACCAATCACAAATGTAAGAAATGCAACGATGCCAGTAACCAAACACGGCAAGAAATAAGGATGCGTCACAAAGAAGTGTCCAAACGAATGCGGCCATCTGGTAGCTGGATTACTTAAAATACCACCTATGATAGGGCTATGAAGAAGATCAGTACCAATAAGCCGTGCATTTCAGATATTTTTACGTACCCGAGTGTGATTCCAGCACTCCACATGATAGGCATCAGGGCGAAAGCATCGCCCATGTTTGTCGCATCGGTGAGCTAAAACTAATTGTCATCATTCGCTCATGAGGAGCACATTTTTATTGTCACTTTACCTCAACCATAACAGTCTTTGATACCCCTATACACTTCTCAGTGATCGCTTCCAAGTCAAGTCAAATATAGAGAACTTACCAATGTTACCATTACAAATACCTTGTAAGCACCGTGCCAATATCATAGACCAGTAGGAAGTGGAACAACCAAAGGCTACCATTGCGAATGAAAGACCAAGAGGCCCTAGTAGTAAAACTATTCTTCTCCCAAAGCGGTCAGATAGCCACCCCCATTGAAAGGCCGTGAGAGCCTCTGCAGCGAAGAAAACTGATTCCTGATGCATACAATGCACGAGAAAGAGGAGCATACATATCACAGTGAGCGCATGCCCTAGATGTAGAAGAGAAAACTCACAATAACGCCAGCATAGTAGCCAGTCTTCCGGTCGTCGCCTTGGGTGATCCCCGTAGCTCGAACGAATTGGTTGACGAAAGGGTAGATAACAGAAGCAGTAAGGGGCTCCGCAAACTGTATGAGGCAGACGAGAAAAAGCTGAAATTTAGGCAACGGGGTCCGTGATTTCGGTTCAAGTTTGTCTTGTGTAGCTACCGGAGACTCTAGTGAAGTATTTTTCGGGTCTACTCGAGTGTCTACCTGAATTTGGTCATTCATGGCTGTTGGCCCAGATTCGTTTCGCAAAGTAGATGGCTCTGCAGGGTGACTTGTGGGTGAAGCCATTGGAGTCTCGTCGTGAAGGGTGAAAGAGACGACAGACAAGACGAGCCAAGGATTGGGCTATTAATCCTTCTTTGAGCACGCTTCGGGCGCGTGGCTAAACCATGGAAGGTTCGTCTTCTCATCCAAGATCCACGATATCCATTTATGGCCCCTGCATAAATTCGTTTTGGGTCGTTAGTCTCCGATAGAGTATTGCTTCCGGAAGACGTCAAATCCTGGGTCACCAGAAAAGGCAACGCAATGTCATTGGTCCAACTTGACGACTACAGAACGTGAATAGGCAATACACCCAGGCAGGATAGCGTCAGGTGTAGGTCGCCGGCGGTCTATCAAATCCAGTCTGTCTGACAAGGTCGATGCTATTAACACAAGCCGAGAACATCGAAGGCATTAATAAGCTTGAGGATGGCACTTGGCTCGTAATGTAACTCAATGGAAGGTCAATTGCCGAAAGGTCGCGTTTTATATAGCAAGTGGCGTATCACAAGCGCCTAGTACGAATCCCAGCTTGCCAGATTATGAAATCAATAGATTCTGAACAATATAAAACGCTACAAGCTCCATCATGCAAGAGGACTGTCGAAGGGGCAAAGTACCCATCGTAACTTGTGCTGAAGAAGTGAAGTAATAGAAGACAATTGATGTTGTGCGTGCGATACTTCCAATCTGTCAAAATGAAGTAACGAATGCTACTAACCCGGGTTGTACATGACCTGTCCCGCTCACAACTGAATCCTACTATCAGCTGGAATACGAATAGTATTTTAGGATCCTCATTCATTTTTTTTACCATCCACAATCAGCTTGTTTATTCATTTCATAAAGATATAGATCAACTTAACAATCATCACTCTAACTCTCTTCTCAAAGCTCAGTACTCAGATCCAAGCGATTGTGCGTGTAAAATTATAATTTATATGTATTGCTGGGATTGAATTTCTGTAGAAACAGTCTTCAGATACATAATGAAAAATGAGAAGAAGTATTAATGTATGATCACATGTGGAACCCGACAAATAGGAATCGAACGAGACAAAAGTGCAGGATTAGTGATGGCCTCAAGCTCACAATCGTTCCATATCCAAAAGACCAGGCTCCCTCGCTGAAACTCCCATCCACTCCAAACATCGGAATAATACTGTGCGTTGCAATTGCGTCAGTCCGCAAGGCAGAGATTAAGCACATAATGAGAGATAAAGCACCGATGAGTTATAGAAATGCATCTGTCGGAATCGTGTTCTTCACTTCTTCAAAATTTGCGATTGCCCTCTCAAAGTTCCAAGCATTGTTCGTCAAGCAGTCAACGGCATAATTGGCGTTCAGTCGTGTACGGCCACAGACTCGCAGAACGAGCGATTGTTCTTCTGGGTGCTATGGAAAAATCACGTTGGGGAAAGTTCTATAAAGTGTCGCGACATACCAAGGTATAAAGCGCTTGCTGTTGTGCCAAGGGTAATGATGAGGCTGAGAATTCAGCTGGCTTGTTAAGAACCCTTGATTTGACCTCAGCCTGCACCGACATCGGTCCGACCCTCCATACGTTGGGATTTGAATAGTTCCTAATTATTAGCTGATCCGACAGGATGGCAACATCCCAACCACTCAATCTGGCCCTATGCATGCATCAAGAAAGGGTCGGAGTTAAACGGGAGAGAAGGCTCACCTTGATCCTTCCGGGGCAGGTGATAAGATGAACGATCTATCAAAGGAACGAATGCCCCGTGAAGGTACTATCGAGATACAGGTAAGATGCGAATAAGAGATTGGACGACAGGAGTTAGGACAACAACATACGTTCCATCAATTCGCCATGAACGTTTAACAAAAGTGCACTGCCCTCCCCGTGCGGGACAGGAAATGCATCAACTACAAACTTATTCATAGCACCTTGCATATTATGCCTGGTTTGTGGAAGGGCGGCCTGACCAACTACAATATTATTTGCCCCATTGTGCAGATTCCGGACTATCTGATCAAGGCTAATGTCAGACCGATTAAGGTTACGTGACCCTCCCTCAGCATTAGAGAGCCAAGGGTGCCACACAAGTTGTTTCTGGTTGGGCATTTTGATATTAAGCTGCTCGGCGCGGGCACGGGCAGGTATCCTGGTGTTGCAGCAATAGGAGAAGTTCGCTTGTGAATCATAAACATTCACTAATTGGCTCCTCTGGGTATCGAACATCTGGAAGAAACTGCAAAGTGGATCGAGCCATGTTATGTAGAAAACATTTGGGAAAACCTACCGGAGGAGAAAATTGCTGACAAGGGCTCCGTCGACACCAGAGACAAAAGGGCCGCCCATCTCACAGGGGAATGTGGTGGCACTGGGTTTAGGAGCAGTTGACGTTGAGCCAGGCGCAGAGTCGATTGTAAAGCCTATTTTTGCTATTGTTTCAGAGTCCAACACCTCCAGCTCGAGAAAACGACGAGCGACCTCACTGGCAAACAATTAGAGTAACATCAAGAAGAGTTGTAGTTAAATATATACCTCCGATAAAGATCTCCTCGTCCGTTCTTGTATTCTTCCTCACGCAAAGGTGTCCCTATGAGAACTAATTCCCGCAGACATTTCATAACATTGTTCCTAAACCCAAGAAAATCCAAATCTCTCCATTGCCTGATAGCATTTCCCTGCAATGACAGATTGCGAAGTCCTGGAAGGTATCGACCGAGCGATGTTAAATCAATACCGGAAAGTCTATTGTTTGCCAATGACAAAGTCTGGACCTAGAAAAGGATTAATCAGCTGCGCAGATCATAGTAAATGTTTTGTGGCCGACCTCTGGGTTAATTTGAGCAGCGAGCTTGAAAAGAACGGCACTAGTACGAGTATCTCCATGACCAGGTGGAGTAAGAGAATGCATTTTCACGATTTCGTCATCTTGAATCGACTGTCATGCACTTATCAAAACTCGATAATGCTGCAGGCAGAAAGGCTCATACCTCAAGATTGAGAAAACGTGCATTTGCATCGTATCGTTTGTTAAGCAATTGTCTCCATGCGTCCACAGCACTTGATCCATCAAGCCTGCGTGGCTCGTCAAGCCTGCGTGGTCCGTCAAACCTGCGTGGCCCGTCAAACCTGCGCGGTCCGCCAAGCCTGCGTGGTCCGTCAAACCTGCGTGGTCCGTCAAACCTGCGTGGTCCGTCAAACCTGCGCGGTCCATCAAATCTACGTGGCCCATCAACCCTGTGATCTCTCCTTTGTGGTCCAGAGGGTGCAGGAAGTGATCCACTAAGCATTGAATCAGGAGAGGCATCTGACAATGTCTTCGTTCTGGTAGAAAGCTGGAAAAGTAGCGGTAAATAATTTGTTTATATGTTGAAAGGAAATGGAGGGATGGAAAGGGATGAGCGACGAGAGCAGTGTGAGGGGAAAAAGATAAGTAATGATCATTACCGATCGATGCGGGCCCAAAGTCTGCTCCTTCGCTGATTCATTAACGCGCAGTCTCCTACGGGCGGATTTCTTGCTTTCTGGCTTGCCGTTTTCGACATCGCGGATCCGAGGCTCTGCTTCTAACAGACTTGCATTGCGCAAGGCACTCGTGGCAATGTTCCTAGACCCAGAGGCCCGGGGCGTCGAGAACATGGCTGAAAGTAAGAAATCGTTGGCGTGCAGATGGTGGTTGACGACAGAGAATGGTAAATGGACTGCTGAGTCGAAAGGCGGTGTAAGTACCCAGACTTTCCCACGGGCACAATCGCATCACGAGACAAAATAAACTATATTCTGCCTAAGACAATAAGTCGAGCGCCTACTCCTCTTCCGAGAATAAACAAGGTCCTTGGTAGACACCATCACATTCCTGTAGCTCTGGTACAACCAGGACACTCTCCTTCTGGCTCATTGCTTCCGCAATAGAACAATCATCTCCATCGAGTGGTGAAGTTCCTTGTGGCAGAGCAGTAACCCGCTGTATGAAAGCTGCGAATCGGTTCATTCCGGTCCGTTTATCATTTTGGTGGACCGTCATGGGAGCTGACATCGTGTCTGACCGTGTGGAAATTACAACATCATGTCTGACAACGGAAAGGGTCGAGTTTATTTCATCATCTGCTAAGAACTGTCTCGAGTCTTCTTCAGGAGCATTTTCGCTGATAATGCAAGAATTGAGATGCTGGGCAGCTTTCATGGCATGACCTGTTGTCTCAAGGAATTCGTTCGCGTCCAACCCTGGTTCTGAGAATGATAGGATCTCGTCTGACTGGCTTTCGAGATAAAATCCATCTAGGCCAAGATTTTCATTAAAAATGTCAGATTTGTTTTCAACTGCTCCAGCAACGCAAGCATAAGCGATCGGAAAAGATTCTGCCGCCTCAGAGCTCTCGGCAATGGGGAGAGAAGACGGAGCAATGTCATCTAGAGATTCATCTAGAGGAATGTCACTCGGGGGAAGATCGCTTTCGAAAACAACTTCAATCTGTTGATCATCATTCTCTCCTTGGTTAAACTCTGGTTTTTGAATTTCCTTGGGGAAACACAGGCAGTCTGTTTGCAAATCCAATATTACGCCGATTCGCCCCCAAGGATCGGGGAAATCCAGTAAATTCATGCGTTTTCGGTCCACAGGAATCTCAACATCGGTTGATTTGTTCTTTTGAAAATACACCCACGAGCTATCTTGTGATCCCTGCTCACGCGATATCTCATCGTCGTCAACTTGAAGCTGCCTTTGATATTGAGGAGATGATCTTAGATCTGTAGTTCGACGAGGAGAACCACAAACAATACTCAACAATGGCGAATTCAAATCACTCAATGACCAATCGGTGTCTCCAGCGATACTCGCATCAATATTGTTTCCAGAGGGTGGAAACTCTGAAGACATCATGTCGAAGCAGCTTCCATAGTCTTGAGAAGATGCCGACTGGATTAAACGTGGGCGATTGTCGAGCTGTCTGGGAGAAAATCCTGAAGGCAATTGTCTTCCACATGATGAAAAAGCTTCATGGGCAGATGTAGTCTCATAATCAGGCTCAGAGTGTGGAATTATCAGCCACCAGTCGCGCGAGATCGCATGAATCACATACTTCCGAAAAATAGTCCATAATTTCTTCCTCACCTTCAACAACTTCGTTGTTTTCAGTAGCAATAGACGAGAGTGATAATGATTCCGAAGGAGACTGTTCTCCTGGTGACAAACCAGAGAGACCAGCTAAATCCCGCATAGCAAGTATACGACTCATAGCGGCATTTGATGAAAAAGCTTAAATCTTTCAGCTGTGGTGCAGAATGCCAAAATCATGAGCTCAGGTTATGACAAACTCACGCTCAAGGATATCCAATTGCTGGAGTAGCTTTGACTTGGTTCGGTTGAATGAAGATGACCCCTTTGAGTGAGGAGAAGATGTCGATGTTGTGAAATGCAAAAGATTGCTTCTTTTCCGTTTTCTTGAGGTAGATGGTGTCGACTTGGGTGACTCGGGGTTATATGCGTGATTCACTTGCAGCGATTCTGTCCTCTTTATGTCAATGGACATTCGTGCTATCCCAGGAGTCTTTATTCCTGTATTTCCCCATTGCAATAGACGAGGTTGGACACCCAGACCCTTTGAGAGAAGATTGAGCCTTCGGCGTCCGAAAAACTCTTTCTGAACTTTTCCAGATTTGTCCCTAGTCCTGGCTTTGGCAGCATTTCTGGAGAATGTACTACGTTATCTGGGCCTCTGTATATAGAGCACAGAACACACCGCCTCCCACCCATATAATTTGCGCCAACCATGGTGCAGCGGATTATGTCATGAAACAAGAAGTAAACTCAAGCACATTGACATTGTAACATGATCAGACATCTCAAAATAGTCTACATCTCCATGATCTTCTTCTTGTGGGCCACTGCAACTTTTCAGCAAGAAACCTCTCAATCCTTTCACAATATTTTATAGTGGGTGCCATCAGTAGAACTTGAGCCATATTAACAGCATGGTTGATGCCTGCAGCCATCAGATAGATAAAGGACAGGGATCATAGACAATCCTTCTATCAAGGGACCAGGGCCTGATTATGACGTTTCAGATGCTAATAATAATGTAGACCAATCAATGCAAGACAGGGGCAAGGATGGGTTGGACAAAAGAGAGGATTGTGGTGTCATGAGTATGTTATCAATTTGTAATCTGTTCAAAGATCATTGTTTATTACTTCTTATTCACTCCCACTTTTCTTCTCTTCTCTCTTTCCCAGTCTTCATGGTTCTGGGAATCAGGGAGAGAAGGAAAGTGGAAGAAAATAAAAGTAGTAACCAATAATCTTACAGATTCCAAGTTGGTAACATTACTTTTCCAGACACCTTAGGTCCCTTGGGAATCACTGCCCACTTTTATGTTATTGAACACGTTTAATTCCTGCTTTAGAAAATAGGGCTGGTACCCGTTTTCCCAGAGGAGTTCGAAATGGATTAGGTGATCCTCAAGTCATCTGGACCCTCAACTCGACAGTGAGGCCGAATCCTCTCATGAGGAATAGTGCTTTTTCACATTTGCTTCTATTTCTCACCATCTACCGATATATGGGTGTCTTGCTGAAGCAGATCCCTGTGAAAGGCTCTCTGATTCTTCTCAGATAATTGACCATGATTTCTCGATGCCTTCTTGGGCTTCCCGCCCTCTTACTGAGCCTCAGCACAAGCACAGCTCAGGAATTGGACATTCATCTAGACACAGGTACCTTTCGCGGATCATCGACTCCAAACGGTGACATAGAAAAGTGGCTCGGTATACCCTTTGCTGA
>Ga0153987_1000399_pt1 | contig 14260 bp, 14 predicted proteins | sample TSNC071MetaG_FD_102279 | JGI IMG/M metagenome (GOLD analysis project Ga0153987, IMG submission 102279) | Attine ant fungus gardens microbial communities from North Carolina, USA - TSNC071 MetaG | ecosystem: Host-associated > Fungi > Mycelium > Unclassified | place: USA: North Carolina, William B...
ACATAGACCTAGGAAGTTCTTACGTTACGTTCTGTCATGCGACCATGGAGGGAAGAGGCGAAAGGCGCAAGAGAAATAACGATAGCACCTTCTTTAAGGTCTAAAAATTTAGGTTTGAGTGCTTCGTTCACTGCCAAACAAATTGGCGTTAGCATTGGTTAAGCAAATTGGGACTCACTTACAACTCTCTTCAAAAACTTTATTATCTATAAGCACCACGTCTGCTTTAGCCATAAGCTCATCCACACGTGTACTCTTCAGCATATCTCCCTCTTCAAGTTCTATCTCTCCGATGTTCACACCCCACATTCTCGCTCTGATCTGTATCTGTTCAACCATATCTCTCGCAACACGAGCCGGCTGAGGCATCAATTCAATCCCATAAGCCTTACACCCCGTTTGCAACGCAGCCTGGACGACAACATTCGCCACGCCACTCCCCAAATCCAAAAACAAAGACTCTTGATGTAGTTTTGTCAGCTTTATAATATCGTGCGACAAATTTGGCATGAGCTCGCCATAGACAGTACTTGAAAATGCCTCATATTTCTTGAGCGTTTTGACGTTAGGACCAACTGCGCGTTGATAGTTTTCGTCAACAATACGCATGAGGACTTCCTTAGGTAAACCTGGTTCTATCCATGTATCGACCATTTCCATCAAAGGGTTCGGGAGAGGAAGAAGGGAATGTGGAGAGCCAGGGCACTTGATGTTCCTGAGGATCGAGTTAATGGCATCCAGAGAGCGGAGGAAGAGAGGTCCATCTTGAAGGTTAATTGCTCGTTTGAAGGCACGAAGTAGAGGAACGTGGGTTATTGTTACTGGTGCTATTGCCACATCCAGGTCTGAGTAGACGTCAGCGGAACGTGTACAATGCAAAGAAGACATAGAAGAAGATTGCGAAGGTGGGGATGGTGAAGACGGAGGAGATTTGTCTGTGTCTACTAACGATTCACGCGGCAGTGGTCCAAACAGGGCTTGCTGTTCTAGTGTACAATAGTCTAGAAAGGAGCGGTTCTTAAGTGGGACAGCAGCACAATGAGGGAAGACTAACGCTTCACAATTGTCAGCAAGGACTTTTCAAGATCCATAATCGGATTATAGTGGTCCTTGTCTTTAGGTGCGAGAAGAATGAACCTAAGACGTGGTTTGAAAGGGCTAACGACGCGTCTTCTGAGGACACAAACCTCTCTTTAGCTCCCGTGTTGGGATACTCTAGCTCTGCCACGGGATAGTCCTCGGGATGAGCTTCGAAGGAGGTATCGTTGGGGTCATTCGGGTTTTTGAAATCTGTTATTAGTCAAAAACATGCTCAGGGGCAGATAAGTACCACTCACAAGTTTTGTACGACTTGACAAGCCGACGGACAATATCTTCGGAGCCAAGAAACCTATCGCCTGGATTGCCGTGTTGTTCGGTGCGCCATCGGCGTTTAAACAGTAAAGTTTGAGTCTCAGAGTTGAGACTGGGAAATTGGGAGGTAGACCTGGATCGGTTACGGCGGTAGATAGGTTCAGGGGAGGGATTATAAGCGCGTGATGGGACGCGCGTAACAGCTAACTTGCATTTTCGCGATACCTTTCTCTTATGTGGTGGTTGATTGGACGTGGAACGACAAGAAGAAACGAGTTGGTCATCATTATCATTGACAATCTTGCGTTTCTTGGAAACTGGCAAGGAAAAAGGAGAAGATGAAGTAGAGCGAATGAGTGGGGAACTATTTCGCGGGCTACTTGCAGGGTTGCTGCAGTGGGAGGGCACGCGGGGGCGAGTGGTGACTCTGACAGCAGACGACGATGACGATAGCGACGACGGGGACGAGAAAAAGTCATAGTCTGTCTGCGACACAAGCATTGTTATGGATTCAACCAGTTGAGCCCACATTTACCGCCAGTAGTCGTGGCTGTGCTCTACTTTCCCATTGCACTTAACACTAGGTCATCTCTTCTTAAATCATATTATAATATAACTTGGACATCACCCTAAGGTTTTCACTGTGCCTATGGCACATCTTTTGACCTCTACTACTTCTGAATAGATTTAAATTATGTTGAAGACAGTCTGCTATGCTCCCTGCCATCAATTAACATGAACTGGCACCTTTTTATTTTTATTTTTATTTTTATTACATCATCAATTTAATACACAGGCTGCATAGGGAGGCCATGGTAGTACATGGGTACTACTTAAGTAAACATGTTAGTGCAATGAGAGGAAGAGGAGACTACTACAAAGTGGCAACTACAAAGAAAAGAAAAACAACAAAACACAAAGACCTTTATGAGAATGCAAATGCACTGGGATTGGCCTCAAGGAATGTGATGATGCTCATAAGTGTCATAAATCAACTTGACCCTATTGAAGAATTATACAATATGTACTCAGAAGAAGAGAACACCCCAAAGATAATAGAAGTGGTGGAGGATAGTTTGAACTTTGATTTGGACTTAGAGGATGGGCTGGCAGACCCATATTTTGAATTGTAGATTAGATTCTCAACAAATTGACCCAATAAGATAAGAGATCAGTGTTGGAGCAAAGTGTGTTGTTGACATTGTAAGCAAGGCCTCAGGATGATAAATCCATAATATATAATGTTATATAATAAGAAATACATACTCTAGTCCAATATACAATCTCTCTACCAAGGGCCCTACATTTTAACAGGTTATGGGCTTTTGATTTGACTCCTAAGAGCAAAGACATACACCTATATGTAGTGACTGACTCCTGAGCTAGAATAAAGCCACTGCTCTCTTATCAGTGTAGACAAAGAGAACTCAATAAGAGTTCTTGCTGGATTGTGCCTTACTTATATACAAGTAATTCTATTTACTGATGTTTGTACATATGTGTGATCATTACATCAGAAATGAGTCATCTTGTTGTTAGGCTGTGACTTTGTCTCTCCTTTAATAATTAAATAAAATAAAAATAAAAAGAATAATAGATATTGACTTAGTCATGTAGACTTAGTCAATGACCTTTGGAGAAGCAATTCATGACACCACCCCCCTCTCAAGTTTCCTCATCCTAAGGATGTTTTACAGCTTGTTTAAGGCATCCCCCATCTGCCCCATTTTATCTTCTTCAATCTACTCCTTAATCTTTCCTCCCTCTTCTTCAACAACTTCATGGACTACAGTCAGTCTCCCCTTCTCTCCTCCTGCTGGTTTCATGTTCTTCTACCTCCACCAATTCCTTTCTAATTGTTGCCAATACTAATGATCATACTCTTTGTCTGACCATCCAAATAATCTCCTGGTAGTATATTGTCCCAGCAATGCTCCCCTCCAATAATCTTCTTCTTCCTCCTTTCTTTCCTATCTCCTTACCTCCTAGTTGTCTCATCCATACTCCTTCTCAAACTCCCTCAGTAAGTCTTTTGCATTCTCCAGGTTCTCCCTACTTTCCCAGGTGTTTCCTTCCACCATGAACCCTGTCTATTGTACTAAGAACTTATTCTTTCCCTGTATTTTCCTTTTGTTTAAGATTTTCTCTACTTCCCATTCTTCTTCTCCCTCTATGATAACAGGCTGTGGCACCCTTTTCCTCTGGCCATCTACTTGATCTATGTATCTTTTGATCCTACTGACGTTTACTACTGGATGTATCTTAACAGTAGTTGGCAAATCCAATTCTATCACATTGCTAGAAATAATTGCTTTCATTCTATAAGAACCTACGGATTGCTCTATAAGTTTTTCTGAGCATTGTCCAACCATCTGCCACTTGAGATCCCACATACTGAGTAGTACCAGGTCCCTGACCTTGTACTCCATTGCCTCTACCCTATGCCTATCTGCATATTTCCTCATATCTTTCTGTACCTTGGCAAGTACTGCCTTGGCCTCTCTTTGGACTTTCTTCATTCTCTTTGCAAACTTCTCTGCTTCTTCAAATCTCCCCTTCTTTCTTAACTCAAATCCCATCCTTGGGTTTTGGCCACTATTTGCCTTGAAATATGACACCTTCATTCCAGTATGCACCTTATTGTTATAGGCAAATTCTGCTATACCTAGCTATTCTGGCCACTGCTCCTGACAATGGTCAATGAACATTTGAAGATATTGTTCTAACTCCTGATTTATCCTTTCTGTTTGCCCATCTGTCTATGGGTGGAATGCTGTCAATAATTTTGTCCTAATCCCCAGCAACTTGTTTAACTCCCTCATCAACCCTGCTACAAATTGTGGACCCCTGTCTGAAATGATACTCTTAGGTAATCCATGTAGTCTCCACACATTATCTCTAAACAACCTGGCCAGTCCCTTAGCTATAGTCTTTCCTGTTGTGGGCACAAAGTGTACCATTTTTGTAAAATGATCTACTACTACCAAGATGCTGTTGTACCCTTGTGCTGATGGTAGCTTTGTAATGAAATCTGCCAATATGTGCATCCAAGCTTTACTGGGTATTGAGTTAGGCATTAATTTTCCTGCCAGTTGTTCTGTACAAATCTTGTTATGCTAGCAAGCATCACACACTTCCACATACTGCTTCACTTCCCTAGTGACCCCTGGCCACCAAAAATTCCTTGTCACCATCTCTGCTGTCTTCTATTGCCTCCTGTGTCCTCCTATAGGTGTGTCATGATGTATCCTAATTGTTTCTACCCTCAGTGCCTCATCTTTGGACACATACACTTTTTCTTCTTTTAACATTAACCTGTTCTCTTCCCTCCATTCTTTGTTACTTAGCATCTTTACTCCTACTTTCTTCATCTCTTCTACTACCTTTATAACTTTATTATCTTTTGCTTCTGACTTTCTAATCTTCTCCAAGATATCTACACTCTCCATAATCACTTCTCCTGCTTGTATGCTCTTTATCCATTCTGGCTTTAAGAGCATTTTTTTCTTCATTGTCTCCTTTACCCCCCTTTTCCCAATTGTTCCTTCTGCTTAACCCATCTGCCTTACCCATCTTGCTCCCTGGTACATGCTTGAGTGTAAAATTGAATCTAGATAAATAGAGTTGTAAGGATCTGAGGGGTTGGCCGGTATGAAGCTGTTGCCCTAACCTCAAGGTCAATGGTCAAGAGAACTTGATAGAGTTCCTGCTTGATTCATGCCCAGACTTTATACTACTTTACATGGTCTGTGCGCCGTACTGACTAAGCGGTTACTCTATGATTCATCTACTGATCCCATCTTATCACTCCATTGCTGGTTTGGCAAAGTGTGGAGATCATGAGCCTATAAGTCCATATAAGGGTCAGCCGGTCCTTCTATGTCTGAGTCAAAGTCCAGTCCGTTGTTTACTAGTTCTACAATCCTTGGAGTGTCTTCTTCCTCTGAGTACATATCATACAGCTCTTCAAGGGGGTCTAGTCAGTTCATGACAAGAGTACCTATCTAGCCTGTCTACAATTTAAGTTTTGGCTAGTCATAAAGTACTCTAAATTCTTATGATCAGTCCATATTTTGAATTTAATCCTTGTCCCTTCCAAGAAGTATCTCCATGCTTCCAAGTACCTGATGACACCCAACATTTCTTTATTGTGTATTTTGTAGTTGCACTCCATTTCATTTAAAGCCTTTGAAATAAAAGATACTGGTTACCACAAGTTGTCCTTGCATTTCACAGATAATACTTCTCCAGTTGCAAAGTTCAACACATCAGCTTCTATCCTAAATTCCTTATCCAAATCTGGGGTTGCCAACACTGGTCTGGTGGTAAATATCAACTTTAGCTACTTAAATGCTGCTTGTTGCTCCTCTCCTTATCTCTACTTCTCATTCTTCCTTGTTAATCAGTTCATGGGCAGTGCTACCTTAGCAAAGTCCTTTACAAAGTGCCTGTAGTAGTTTGCTAGCCCCAAAAACTTCCTGACGTCTCACACACATTGTGGCATTGGCCATTTCAAGACCTCTTCCACCTTATTCTCCTCCATCTCCACTCTTCTCTCTTTTATCACTACTCCTAGAAACAGTACTTTTTGTACCTTCCACACACACTTCTCCAGTTTCATGTAGAGGTTGTTTTCCTCTATTTGCTTTAATACTTCCTCTACTACTTTGTCATGTTCTTCTTGTCAAGTCCTAGCTCCTAGCAGGCCACAGTGACATAATTCTCTGATGGTAAACCTTCCCCTGTACTTGTACCCAGGTTCAGAGACTAGGTAGTATTATTGCTGAGAAGTCAGGCTAGTTAGAAGTTAATTACTAGAACAGGAGCAGACTAAGTTGATAACAAAGCTAAGGAGTTCTACTGGTCTAATTACTTTATGTAATATCAATCCAAGGCTTAGTTAGAGGGTAATAGGGGTCACATGGTCTTGTACAGTTCTCTCATAGGACCAGGGGCTCTTCCCTAAGGTAAGTGGCTAGGTCTCTTGGGAGAGTATGGTCATGTGGTGTTACTGGGATGTGACACTTCCTCTGTCTCTGTTCCTACCAATACATCATCCACAAATGCCGCCACCTTTCCCTTGTTGATTATATCTCTTAGGATCTCATTCATCATTGCCTAGAAAGTTGCTGGCAAATTTGTTATCCCAAAAAACATCACAACTGGCTCAAAAAACCCCACATGTGTGGTGAAGGCCACTTTCCACTCATCTCCTTCTTTTACCCTTACATTATTATATCCCCACCAAAAGTCTATTTTGGTAAATACTCATTTACTACCCATATTGTCTACCAACTCTGTGATCAGTGGCAATAGATAATTGTTCTTCACAGTTTGTCTGTCATGTACCACTCCTTTAGGTATTTGACTAGCCACAATGGCTAAGTCATTATTTATCTTCTTTTACCTTTTATTTTCATTTATTTTATAAAAGAGTTGCAGCCTAATAACAAGATGACTCAATACTAATGCAACAATCACATGCATGGACAAACATCAGTAAATAGATAGTCTTGTATATAAGTAGGGCACAATACAGTGAGAACTCTTATTGAGTTCTCTTTGTCAATTGCTGATAAAGGGACAGTTGGCTTAATTCTGGTCACCAGAGTTAGCTGCATGACATTGTCTATTTAGCTTGCAATAGTCCATAACCATGTGTTTTCTCCCATCCTTCTTTTCTACAAAGAAAACTGGTGACATCTGTTGTGACTTTGAGGGTCTTATATATCCCTTTTTCAAATGCTCATCGACAGACTTCTGTACCTTATCCCTCTTGTTCCTGGAGAGTGGGTACACCTTTGCTTTACTTGGCTTGAAGTCCTCCTTCACATCTATGGCATGGTCCCAGACCTTTCTAACTAGCATTCTTTTGAATTCTACCTTCCCAAACACCTTCAACCACTGATGGAACCATTTAGGCACCATAACTTCAATTTTATAGTGATTGACTTCTATATTTTCCTCCCTTCCCCAATCCTCTTTCTCATCTGCCATCTAACTTATTGCTTTCTCATCTTTTACTTTCCTGACCTCCCTAGGTTTTACTTTTTCCTATTTCTCCTTATTGCTCTCTCTTCTTCCACACATGGGTGGGCATCTTGTTATCCTCACTTCTTCCTTCTCCCAATCTATCTCTGGGTTATGTGCTGCCAACCAGGGCATACCCAAAATTACTTCTGTCCTTCCCAAGTCATACACGTCTAGCCTTATTCTTTCTACATGTCCTTTGTAATAGACATTACATTCTATCTCATGTGTGATTAGTCCCCCACTGTTGTGACTTCTATCCATGTTTGTTACTCTGCTGGGTCTATCCAATTTCTCCAGCTTGAATCCATGCTTCTCAACAAACCTCTTGTCTGCAAACATTCCTATGGCACCACTATCTAAAAGTGCCTTAACTGTGACCCCTTTATAGGTGTCAATCTTCTTCATTCCTACCATCATCCAGACTTCTCTTAGAGGTTGCATGGTGCACCTCAGAACCCTCTCCTCTCCTACTGGTTTTTTTCTCAGTTCTTTCAGCTTTCTCTTTACTTCTCTCTCTCTCCACCACCAGTACCTGTCACAATTCCTTGCAATGTGGTTCTTCTCTTTACACTCTTTGCACACCAGTTTCCTTATGCTCCTTTGCTGCATTTCTCCCTGCACTGGACACACCACTTTCTTAGGGCATGTCCAAAGATGATGCACCACTTTCCCACATCCCCAACACCTTATTAATTGCTGCACTTCTCTCCTTGCAGAGCATACTGCTACCCTCTCTTCCTCACATGCCATCACTCTACACTTCAGTGGCTCCCACCAATTCTCAAATGGTCTCCCTCTCTGTTCTCTCTCTGCCTCAATCTCCTCCTTTCTGCACTGGTGGGCTGTATGCCCAAACCAGCTGTACTTCCTACATCTAGTATCTCTTCTGTACTCCCTAAACCTCTTTATATATTCTCGGCTCTCCTCTGCACTCCAATTCCTCATTGTTTGAAATTCCTCCTTCCTTAGCCTTTTCTGCCTCTCTTCTTCCTCCTCTACTTCTTTCTCTTTTTGTCATTGACTCTCTTCTCTATCCTCCTCTTTTTCTATCTCCTTTTGTCTTAGTGCAACCATGAGTTGCAATTGTTGTATCATCAGGCTATTTTGCATAACAACAGCCATCAGAGCTTTTATTTCCTCCTCAGTGGGTTCTAGAAGATTGGTAGTGGTGAAGGGAAGCAACATGGTGTATTGTCTCTTCCAAATATTGTGAAAGGATATGGTGTACTAGAGTTTATGGCTACTGGGGTGCATACTTCTTTACCCAGCTAGCCAACCTACTGACTACTTACTTACTTGTACCTAATTTCAACTACTAAGGGTAAAGCAATAATATCCCTAAGAAGGGAATTCCTAAGCTAAACAGGCTCTTAAGGAGTCACTGTTATTCTTCTGCATGTACCAGTAACAATGCACTGCAGCACAAGATATCTAGCAAAGCATTTATCTAACACCCTAGGTTACAAGTTCTGGTCTCCGCATGACTGCCCTGAGTGTCAGAGTAGCCAACTCCAAGCTGGAATTAAGCCAACTGCTCTTTATTAGCGTTAGACAAAGAGAACTCGTTAAGAGCTCCCATTGGATTTGGTCTATCTACTTATACAGATTCTACCTGGTTTGTGTGCTAGTTTCCCACACTACCATGTGACCCTGTGACTCGTGATCTGTGACATCACATGTGACGTGACGTGACGTGACCTCTTATCTAACCTGTGACGTCACACCTGTGTGACATCCTTTCCCATGCTTCTGTGAAGTAACCAAAAACAAAAGAAAAGAAAAGAAAAAGAAAAGAAAAATAACTTAGCCATATTGGTCATTTTACAATACTGAGCTAGCCAAAGTGCATCCCCCTCCAGTCTCTCTACTGACTGGTAAGTCCCCTTAAAGCTAGGGCCCACTTATGTATGGAGATAGCTTTGGTTGCAATGTGTCATGAACCACCTCTCCTGCTGTTATGAACCGCTCCTTTTACCAAGTATTTTATCATTATTCTTTTACTTTCTTTTACTTTCTGTTCTATTTATAGCGTGGGAAAATCTGTCACACTATGTGACATAAGGCGTGACGGAATCACACCAAAGGTCACGTCACATGTCATGTCACAGGACATGTCACACATAGTTTGGCTGGGAGTGCAGGATAACTGGTGCACAGACCAAGTGGATTATGTATAAGTAGACAGACCAATAAAGCGAGGACTCTAACGAGTTCTCTTTGTCTAACGCTGATAAAGAGTAGAGGCTTAATTCTGACTTGGAGTTGGCATCTTGACACAATGACCTAAGCTATCACAAACTTTATTCAGACCTATCTCCACAAATACTGGGTCTTTTTTGATGATCTAAGTTACATTGGAAAGCCCTCAAAAAGACCTTTCCAATGATGTTAGGGAGCCCTCAACACCTTAAGAATCTACCAAGAGATCAACCAATCAGTAGTCACCAAACACTAAATCGCTTATATCTCAGGAACAGGTGATTGTGGGCATTTGCTCTTGATTGCATCATAAATCTCTCATCAAGACAATTCCATCAGCTATAAATAGAATACAAGGCATTAGAATTCTATGAAGATAGACTATCCTCAATGTTGTAACATAAGGTATCACTGGTTACCCATAGATAATCATCTGTCCTTTTCTAGAACAAAGGATAGCCCTAATCAGGTTAGGTTACCACTATAGATATCACAAAAGAACTGCCATATGTAGAACAATAGGCAATAATCAGGTGATGATCTGTCCAGGTGCACAGATCATCTACTTTCTGTATATAAGACTCTCTAGTCTGAGGATTAGACCTTAGACTTAACAACATCTTTTGTTGCTTAGTCTTTACTCTGCTCTTAAGCTTTAAACTCTTGAAACTCTTGAAGTTATCAATCACAAATCAAGTAAGTGACCATTTGTGATATAAGCTAAGTTGTCAAGATGAGTGAATGTACAACAATCAAGGCAACTGCCAATTTAGAAAAGAGTTTGTGAAGTTATGAGGAGCAAGGTCACAGTAGTGGAATTGAGTTCTAGTGTAGTAACTGACTCTTGAGCCAGAATAAAGCTACTGCTCTCTTATTAGCATAGACAAAAAGAACTTAATAAGAGTTTTCGCTAGATTGTGCCTTACTTATATACAAGTAATTCTATTTACTGACATTTGTATGTATGTGTGATTGTTGTGTTAGAAATGAGTCATCTTGTTCTTAGGCTATGACTTTGTTGTTAGTGACTGACCACAAGTAGTAGTGGTGCCAAGGAAGGGACTTAGGTGGATAAAGAAAAGAAGGGATTGCTACTTGTATATTGGGAAGATTAACAAGAACTCAACAAGAGTCCTCCTAGTATTCTCTACCTATTTATACAAGAGATCTACTAGGTTCCACATACAACTAAGTACTCTATTATTAACAGTATTTCCTATGTTTATCTGATGTCATATGTCTACTGTTCATCTATTATGTGTTCATATTGTGTACATGACAGGACCATTCCTATGTTGTCCTATTAATAATTAACACCTCCTAGGATATCACTGCTGATCTCCTACAGCTGTCAGTCAATGACAGCCACTGGCTCCTGATGTACAAAGGCTTGTTCAAGGTAGTTCATGACATTTGTCTCTTCTTTAATAATTAAATTAAAATAAATAAATAAAAATAAAATATAATAACAATAATAATAATAATAATAATAATAATAATAATAATAAATATTGACTTAGTCATGTAGACTTAGTCAATCACCTTTGGAGGGGCAATTCATGACACTATATCCCAATTGAATAATCCTCCCACCAAACCTATTCACTATGCAACACAAGCATTATGAACACTTACACCCTACATTCCCTCTTTGCATTTAAATGGCACCTACTCCTAGTGAGCTTTAACAACTACAAGAATGTGATTGTAACTGCCCCACTGTCTGGTCTATTCCCTCTATGACTCCTTTTATGAGCAATAAACTTGACAAAAAACTTAATAACTGGAATGACTGGACCAGTAAGGCTTTTGGAGCAGCTGGAGAAATCTGGCCCTACCTAAAAAGGAAGATTGCAATACCAGATGAGAAACATGCTCCCTACTCTTATGCAGTATAAAAGAAGAATGATAGTTGTGCCTGTTTTTGGTTATGGGCCACAATTAAGAACTCTAAGAGGAAAGCAATTAGAATCTTTGTGTTATGACCTAATAACTCAGGTTACAACCTTAGGCTTAAGGCTTGAGGATGAGTTAAGAGTAAGAGAAAGAGAATACACAATAGATTAAGCATAAGAAGATACAGTATACTGACTGGAGCTTATATACTAATTGTGGTACAGGGACTGGGGTTTCAATGAGTAAGAAAGAGGATGGTCCTCCATGAGGCATACAATGAGGTGCTGTCTTGTTGCAAGGCACAATGGCCAGTGGACTGTCAGAGGAAGATAAAAGAAGAAAGGTACCAGGAACAGGTACCAGGAACAGAAGCATAACATAAGGACAACATGTGTGTCCCCTACAACCATAAATAAGAAGCAGAAATAGAATGGAGGTGTAACACTTACATTCCCTGCTCACTAACTTCTGCACACCCCCTTGCTGTGCTTCTTCCTGTGTTGGGCACACCACCTTCTTGGAATATGTCTATAAATGATGCCCTGCCTTACCACATCCCTAATACTTTATCTATCACTGCACTTCTCTCCTTTTGGAGCATACCACCATCCTCTCTTCTTTGCATGCTATTACTCTACACTTCAGTGGCTCCTACCTGTTTTTGAACTACTCTCCTCTCAGCTTCAATCTTCTCCCTCCTGCAATAGTGGGCCATGTGCCCAAACCATCCACACTTCCTACACCTGGTATTGTCCCTGTACTGTCATGAACCACCCTTTTGCACTAAGTCCATTTCTATTTTTCTTTTCTTTTAAACATCTTTTTCTATTTATAGCGTGGGAAAGTCACATCACATCATGTGACAGAAGGAGTGACAAGGTCACATAAAAGTCACATCACATGTCATGTCACAAGACATGTCACACATAGTTTGGTTGGGAGTGCAGGATACTAAGTGCACAGACCAAATAGAATATGTATAAGTAGATAGACCAATGAAGTGAGGACTCTAACAAGTTCTCTTTGGACCTAGCTCAAGGTTTAAGCTCTTATATGTACCCCCTGAACTTTTCCACATGCTTTCAACTTTTCTCTTCACTCCATATCTTCATTAATTTGACTTCCTCCTCCTTCAACATATTTTGCTTTTCCTTCTCTATCTTATTTTTCCTCTTCTTCTGGCAACAGTTCTTCTCCTTCCTCTCTTCTTCCTCAATCTCTCTCTCCCTCATAGCAACCATCAACTGCAATTGTTGTATCATCAGGCTGTTTTGCATGAAAATGGCCATCAGAACCTTTATTTCCTCCTTAGTGGGTTCTGGGAGGTTAGTGGTGGTGAATGGAAAAGACATGGTGTATTGTCTTGTCCAAAATGGCAGAAAGAGTATGGTGTACTTTAGAATTTATGGCTATTGGGGCACTCATTTCTTTACCCAACTAGCCAACCTACTGACTACTTATTTACTCATAACCTAATTGTAACTAAAAAGGGTGAAACAATAATATCCCTAAGAAGAGAATGCCTAAACTAAGCAGTCTAGTCAGCAACTGGCTGCAAGTAGCAGCAGCACTAACCCAGAAGGGACTTAGGGAGAGAGAGAGGAAGGGAATGCCACTCATAGACCAGGGAGATCTAACAAGAACTCAACAGAGTTCTCCTAGTATTGCTTGTCTACTTATACTAGGATATACATGTGACTAGGTACTCTATTATTGTCAGTATTTCCCATGTCTATCTAATGTCATGTCTACTATTGTGTGTTTATGCATGTCCATCACAAGGACATTCCTATGTCATCTATTAATGTTTTACACCTTCCTAGAGGTGTTACTCCTAATCTCCCACAGCTGTCAGTTATGACAGCCACCAACTGTCTATGTCCAGAGGCCTGTCCAAGGGGTGTCATAACAGGTCTCTTAAGGAGTATCCACTGTTTCTCTGCATGTGCAAGTGACAATGCACCACAGCACAAGACAGTTATCAAAGCAACTATCTAACACCTCAGTTTGCTAGGTCTGGACTCTATACAACTGCTCTGAGCTACCTAAAGCGTATCCCCCTCCAATCTCTCTACTAATTGGTAAGTCCCCTTAAAGCTAGGGCCTGCTTATGTATAGAGGTAACTTTGGTCATGCTAACCTAAGTTAAGTTGTCAAGGTGAATGTGAGTGACGATTGGGACAACCATTGACTTAAGAGTAAGTTTGCAAAGTTGCAAGGAACAAGGTTGCAGGAATAGGTATCGAGTTCTAGTGTAAAGAGCAATGTACTCAGACATTGTACAGTTGTGTAGATGGCTGAAATATATTCACCTAAAGAGCAATGTACTACTATACTATCAGCAGATGACAGACTACCAGTTTATGTGATTCCTCACCTCAGATGTCATACAGTTGTGTAGATAGCTGAGGGATCTCTAACCATAGTTCATGTAGTTAAATAAATATCCCTTTGATAAGGTATCCTACCAGTTTCTCTACTCCCTGAGTACCTGACCAGTTGAGTATCCTAGGGGTAATGTTCAGTCACCTCTTTCAACATAGTGTAGCAATTGTAGGCTTGATGTAAGGGCAAGCTTGGTCAATATCCAAGGTCATACCTTTTGCAAACTAGATGAGAGTCCCAGAAGCTAGGTTGATATTTGAGTGAAGGTAGATCTACCTTACAAGCTCCTATATATACTACAGGAGGTGGTCCATGCACAGTCACATGAGTATGAATTACACAATATTAGTTGTCTTAATTAAATAATAGAAATAATAATAAAAGCACCAGGAAG
>Ga0153987_1000400_pt1 | contig 14219 bp, 6 predicted proteins | sample TSNC071MetaG_FD_102279 | JGI IMG/M metagenome (GOLD analysis project Ga0153987, IMG submission 102279) | Attine ant fungus gardens microbial communities from North Carolina, USA - TSNC071 MetaG | ecosystem: Host-associated > Fungi > Mycelium > Unclassified | place: USA: North Carolina, William B...
AGACTGAGGTATTTATTATCACTTTCTCATGTTCTGACATGTCATGTACTGATGTATCTGTTAGTAACATCTTGACAGGTACATTAGATGAATATAGTTCTGCTATTTCAGACTGAGTAACATCTTGACAGTGATGTGTCAGTCAAACACCTTCTTTGAAATAAAAAGTAGTTCATGTAATGTTTTGTGGATGACGCATCAGCCGTTGTGCAGTTGGTGATCCAAGCACTCATGCTTTTTCGATTATCCATGTTAACACAATTTTACTTACTACGCCTGGTGAATCTGGTGCATCTGCCATGACATTGAAGTTAACATGGGAGATGCTGATCTACTCCTGCTCAACTCTGACACAGCAAATAAAATATGTGCCCAGGGGAAGGAGGGAAAGGAAGAAAGACTTAGGTACATTCTACCTACATTGTTCATTATATATCTAAATTACCTAAAAATTGCTTAACAGAATGGTGATTCCATGACATCTTGGTGTCATTCCATAACAATTGTATCATTCCATGACAAACTATCAGACATTGCTCTTGACATCTTGCTTTTTCCATGCCAAAGATCGTATAAAGAGAGAAAGAAGCATCATAGAAGCAACAGAGAGTATATTGGGACACAAATAAAGCATTTACTATGAAAGATATAAGAGTGCGCCGGTACATGGCTATATCATTGACGGTGGATATTCTGCGCAGAGATAGCTTGAAGCTGCCTCCAAATGGGTTTATTAAACTGTGGCAGGTCTTATGAAGGGAACGTACTGCTCATTAAGTGGTATTTTATGCTACTATGAGTCATTAAATTGTGCCAATTTGTGGAATCGACAATCATCTAGCTTGACAGTACCGCCTGTCTCGATGCTTGTGCTTGCAAATGATGGGCTTGTTGTTCAATAACTCTCATGCTTGAATGACTACATCCACAAGCACTTCGCTCCTATCCCTCACATCCCCTCTCCTCTGATTTGTAGTACTGTTGGCCTGCATTGTGATTTTGGACAATTCCTTCTTCTACCAATACACCATGTATTCAAACGCACCAGAAGATAATGATGTACAGTATCTATAGCACGACTAGCTACTGTACCCTTTGATGGAAGCTCACATATACGAATTTATAGTGATGTTGAATTTCTTAAAACGAATGAGAGCAGTTTCTTCATGTGTTAGGCTATACAAACTGAAGTGTTTAATCATCTTGGACACAGCACTGTCAGGCACCTCACGTCCAACAGTGTGAAGAGACAAATAGGTTCTGAAGGCCAGTGAAAAGAATCAAATGCCTCTGCTGAAGAATCCCACTTGACACGGTTGGCTTCATCTTGATTTCCTTACCAATAAGCATATCATGAGCTAAGTTGACTCGATTGACTAATCCATCCACTCACTTTGTCTTCCAACCTAATGTCAGGCCGACTTGGTATGTGACATCGATGCAAGAAATTCGCTTTGGAAACTAGCTGCTCTTCGAGTCTAATACTGGGTGGGTGTGCTACTCACGAATGATTTATTCTATTGTGCTCTTGATCTGGGCACCCAAGGCCCGTAAATCACTGTTGTGGGCCTATGATCACATCTGTGTGAAAAATCTCTGATAGCGATCAAGTGCGTACCTCGGCGACGATCCAGAGCTATAATCCCGTAATTGCACTTATGAAATCCATTTCGAAGTCTGCTGAGGCATCCTGAGTATATTGAAAGCGATCTCAGAAAATATTGATCCACATTCTATTTCCTGCTGTGGTTCTGAAACCAGGTGTTTTGAAAAATTGTCAAACTTGATGGAAGCTTTACACAAGAACTTGTCCTCTGAGATGTGCCCAAAGATGAGGATCTTTGCCGTCAAGAGTGCCTTTGGTATATTTTAATATTCAAATCATTTCTTTCTTTGAAAATGCTACTCTACATGAATATGTAGAACTGCATGCACACGAAAATACATCTCACTACCTGTTATGGGTCAGTTCAAGACTCTGGAAGTCCCTGTTACTCTTCTCTACTTATTTAAGACTTTGAAAAGGAACATCTACTTCATGAGAGTATTCGACAATGAGTAGTCGTGAAAATCTATCACTTACCAAGAAGTCGGATAGCTTGTGACATGCCAGATTCAGCTTTTAATGCAATTATTTCAATCTGAGTGAGTGGGAAGAGGACCATGAGCGTAGGATGATAAGACGAACAAGAGTGAGACATACAATCATTGAATAAGCTGCCACTGCCTCATATATCGCAACAATCGGGAATCTAGATGTGTCAAAATCATGGCAAAGCTGTGAGTGTGTCATCTCACAAAGGAAAGGAAAACAAACACTGATGGTGATGACAGAAAAGCAGGAGTCGGCATCACCCAAATCAGAATATGAAGAGCCAGGAATGATCGAGAATCTGAAAGTGATCGACAGATGATGAACAGCCACGGACACAGCATAAGCATGGAGAACAAAGTGTCCAAAATGAAACCATGACAAACATTTTTCTCAAGATCAGTGGCTGTGAGGCCATCAATATATTTCAATCAGTTCCTGTTATAGATGTGTCTAAAAATGTGAAATAAAAAGTTGTGATGTGATGGCAACAGTAATGGACTAAACTATTTATTCTTTGCCTTGATCGGGAGCAGGTCACTCAGTAGTCAGGAAAGAGCCGGCAATCAATGCAAAGATAATACTTGTAAATAAGGAACAAATCAAAAAAATGATCGAGGAGCCAAACAGTGATTAAGAGAACAGAGATCCAAAATGATCGAGGAGTTGAGTATTGACCGACACATGAAGTAACGTGATCCAGGAACCGAAACTGGTCAGTGATGTTCGTATATTAGTAACTAAAAGTGCCCAACAGCAAACAACTTCACTACTAGTAATGGATCTTGAGTGAGAGATCATTACACATTGGTCTATTAAGGACACACTTGGTGCACAACCGGGTGTGATAGGTAGTATAGATTGTGTTCATACATCTCACACATATCACATTGTGATGGCAATATCACACCCTGTTTCCGATACCTTGCTCTTAGTCACATCACTACTATGCATATCACATCTAGATGTGTTGATCACTGCCACTGATCGGGGAATGATTATCATAGTTCATACTTTGATCCGCTCTCCCCGATATCATTTCAGATGTTTTGATTGGCCTACTCATTGTTTGTTAATGATTTAGGTTCGATGTCCAAGTTCACTGATTGCTGAGTAATTTGGTCTCAATCTGTGCAAAAAATAAACAAAATTGGTTCGCACCATGATTTACTCAATTAGTGTGTGCATTACATAACACCTTTGCATTTCACCTTTTTAGACATGTCTATAACAGGAACGGATCTGAATTGTGCCAGGACCACTGCCACTGATTGTGAAAAATGAAGATCATGATTTCAACTTTGTGTTTCATGCTTATGTTGTGTTTCCATTGCTGTTCATCATTTGTTGATCACTTTCACTTCCTCGATCACCCCTGGCCATCAGAAGCTTATTTACCATATTTTTCATCAATTGATGGCCCTCGGATTTGTGTTTGCGGACACTGTATTCTGTGTTTGTCTTGTATTGCCAATCCGATTCACAGGCAATAACTAACAGTGTTTTTATGTGGCGCCCTCTTCTACACTCTGGATTTTTTGTTTTCCCTAGGTGAGGGTGTGTCTTCACATGGTCCAGTTTTCTTTGCTATATGATCTGCTGAACCCTGATCTGAGCTTCAAAAATGGTCCTTGACACTATGCAACGTCTGAAAGTGATGGTTTATTGTTCAATGTATCAGTGCCTCTACCTCTTCTAATAATCGGTATTCGATCATGCCAACTGTAGAGATCGAGTGCCTGCTACCACCAAAAACTCCATCAACGAGCGCTTCCTCTCAGATGGTTTCTTTGGCCTGCTCATTGTTTACAGTTATTGTCTTGTCATCGATAAGATATCAACGGCCCTCACAGGTTCAGACACGCTTTCAATTGATTTTGTGTGCTGCACCTGCTCACATTATCATGCTGCGAATTGATTAGATTTAAATTACTCTCACTTGATTGGATTGTCAATTCTCATGCAGCATCTTTACTTTGTTCAAACTCACTGACTCCACACAATCCAGCTTTGTGCGTGCACATTGAAGAGGTGAAATGTCGCGACGCAAAGCATTTCCGTAAGGTAAAGTATCAGAAAAGTAGCTTTTTAACACAGTGGACTTTGAGGTCGTAATTTTTTCACTGCCCCTCCTTTCTGATGTAGGGGATTTTTAATAAAAACCAGCTACGGAAACTATTATCAACCAAGGATGGAATTCGGGGACCTGTCCAGTCGTCAAAATCCCCTGGAGCGTTGGGAAGGTCTTCATTGCATAGTAGACCCTACCAGTCAGTCTAGTCCAGTTGAGTAGTGAGACTCCAAAACGGTGAGTTGAGGAAAATTAGTTAGGGGGATGCTTCTTGGTGGTAGCGAGCATCCGATCTCTACACCAATATCCCTTAACTTGATCTGGACGCCAGTCGAACGTGCACCTTCACCCCCGAGTCTATCAAGGCAATTGTCCGAATTGAAGACCCATCTTCATGAATCCAATGCATTGATGCAATTCTTCCCTTATTCCACCCACAGTGGATGAAGACGAAATCAAAGCCCTCAATCCGAAACACTTCCTCTCCCCCTTCCACGTCCCAGACTACTGCACGGCAAGCCAATGCACCGTAATGACAACGTCTAACCGAAATATGCCTCCCATCAGGATCAAAACAGGCATCAAGTCCAATCCCCCAATCAGATAGATTTAGGTTTCTCAAATGGGCCTACAATGACCAGTTTCAGAGTCGCAGGCATGTATGATTCATTTTTTTGGATATGGACGCAAAATCCTTTTCATCTGGCGACAAGACAATACACCACGCAGCGCTCTGCAACAAAGGTGATCACGAGCCATTGAGAAGGCACTACCGTCACAGGAGGTCAGAGTGCTTGGGAACCTTGGAGCAAAACTTTTCACTGACAAGGGAGCAGGGGGGCTTTCAATCCAGAACAGTAGCTTGTTGTGTATTATCAACTTCACCACCTTCATTAAAACTGCCTTGTGTTCAGAAAAGATGATATGCCCAGAACCAAGTCGAATATGAAATGAAGGGAGAGATGGTAGACTTGTCAGTACCAAGATATTCATATTATATACCCTCGAAGAGCTCAAGTTGCACATGTTGAAGAGGAAGTTTGATGGAACCATAATATTTGAGCAGAACACGGCAAATTGACGTTCATGAAGGTCCCGATCCTGGATACAAGAAAGATCGGGTAATTGCTGCTGGAAAGAGGGAGAGAGTAAGAAATCCTTGGATGATTGATGATGGAAACAAAGGATGGGCCAGAGACAATGACAGAAACAAGACCCCTTTGGATGAATCCCAACATATCCAAATCTGAGTCTGGATTTCTTACTCCGAAAATGTATGTCAAGAGGCTGCTTCGCAAAAATCATTGTACCTATAACAGATGTGATCGCTTTGATCTCTTGCTTTGAAATCTTATTGAATGATATTTCGATAACCGTCGAATACAAGTCTTTGAATAGCTAACAGCAAAGTGCAGGGGGGGCGTCTTTGAACTGATGAAAAGCGTGGATTCAAGATCCAGACGAACGACTAAATTCAATATTCGCAAGAAGTAAAAATGAGGTATACGTACCTAAAGGTTCAGACGAACGACTGGACCTCTAGGTTTTCGAGTGAGTCCACTATATACAAAATGTGTATTAGTAGCTACTAGGCAACGTGATGAAAAGAAATGCAATAAAATAAAAGGATGAGACTAAGTGTAAGAATGGAGGCAGAGCTGATGGCGAGGTGAACTAAACCCGAAGGTGCTTCGTTAATAGCACAACTAGTGAAAGGACAGAGGACAATATATATAATGCTGACAGGGCCGAAATAGTGGTCTTAGCCTGCTAAATGACGCAACCCAAGCCTGAGTTTGCAGGATTTGAGAGACACGAAGAAGGATACCTCCAGTCCTGAGCAGCCTTGGAAAACTCTACTACTCTGCAATGCCTATTGAGGATCCAGATAGTGACCTGGGCATTTATGCCTTCTACTGCGGCTTATTCTCACCATTGCTTATCAATATGTGTGGTTTTTTCATATTTGATATTTGATTCGGGTGCTTTGTTCTTTCGCCATCAACAAGAATGGTTGGTCATTTCTTTCACAGATAGGTCAAGTGCAAAAGATATTGGAACACCAATTTGGAGCGAGAAAATAGGAGCAATACTACTCACATTAATGGGTTCAAGAGGAATAGTGCTTGTGACGATTTCCTAAATAACAGCTTCACTATGCCCAGCGGATTGTCGAATTTCCGTCCATTGTATTTTGTGAGGCAGTGACAGATTGGTTGTGCTACGATATTTTTCTGCCTGTCATTGGATTGGAAGACAAATTCAATGGATTGATTAGTCGATCGAGTTAACTATATGCTTGTTGGTAAGGAAAGCAAGATAAAGCTTACCATGACTCTTCAGCACAGAGGCGTATATCTGTTCTCGCTGTCCTTCTGACCGGTCTGTCTCTTTACACTGTTGAACGTGAGGTGCCTGAGATTGCTGCGTCTAAGCAGATCAAACACTTGCAGTCGTATAGTCGATTCCTCTTGGAAAAAATACGGCATCAGTAGACATTTGTACATTTGAACTCACATCAAAAAGTACAGTGACTGATAATGCCATCGCTTCTGGTGCATTTGAATAGGCTTAAGAAGGAATTGTCCAAAATCACAATGCAGGCCAACAATGTTACGAATAAGAGGAGAGGTAATGTGAGGGAGAGGAAAACGAGGCATTTGTGGATGTAGTCATTTGTGTTGTTTTTCTTTCACTTCCATGTATTCCTCTCATTTCTCTAGTCACTTACCTTTCTATTTTTAGTCTGAGTCTATTAGTCAGCCTTTATTTTTACTGCGTCGTACCACTTCACACCTCAGTTTCTTCCGTTCAAGGAACTAAGATATTTGTTTCTTCAAGCTGAGACTCACAAGTATTTTACTGATGTACCTAGTCTGACTTTTGGCAGGCACTGAATACATTCAGTTTCTTCCATTCAAGGAACTGAGTCTGACTTTTGGTAGGACTCGTGTCAGGACATTACTACTATAAATATTTGAGCATAATCTACAGGGGCGATTGGACATGGGGGCTGAGTAGGCAGCTAGGTGTGACAAGGATTTGAATGGTGACTGTCACGATGTGAGAGAAACTTGTTTCTCAGTTGATTTGTTTCCCGAGCTCAAAACATGGTTTCAATACGCCATCCATACATCCACACTAGGTGTTTTGTGATGTCACTCAGCAGAGGGCATGTGTCAAGACATATTCGTAGTGTTTTCATGATTATAAGCAGAGGTAGAGTGTAGGTGAGGTATGCCACATGAAAGCACTGCCTATATGGATCAATGATCCTTCAAGAATTGGATTGGAAACGCAAGAGGGACATAGCACACAATGTCCTTGACTATTGCGACAGATGAAAATACAAGGTCAACTAATGAAAAATAAGGTTAAGGTAAATAGGCTTCTGAGATGGCCAGGAATGATCGAGGAACTAAAAGTGATCGACAAATGATACGAAATAAGCATGGAAAACAAAGTATATGAAATGGAACGATGATCATCATTTCTCAAGATCAGTGGCGGTGAGGCTATCGGTATCTAGATCAGTTCCTGTTATAGACGTGTCTAAAGATGTGATGTGATACTAAGAGTAATGGACTAAAAAGGTGATCAAGGATCCAGGCACGGATCTAGGAACGGGAATTGATCAAGAGCTAAAAATGATCGAGGAGCGAAGTAGTGAAATATTGATCGAGACATCGAGCAATGTGATTCAGGAACCAGAACTGGTCAGCAATTTATGAACAATGTTTATATATAAGTAACCCAAAATACGAAGAACAAGGTACGGGCAACTTCATTGCTATTGATGACTCAATGATTATCATGATCACTTTGATTCCCAAATCAATCGTGGCCGGCGATTTGTGACTACAGTGCCTGCAATTGATGGATCATGGACTCGAAGAACCAAACCCCAAATGGGAAACTCTTAACATATTGGTCTGACAAAGACACGCTTGGCGCACACTGAGTATATAAAACGTCACCTTGAGATGCCTCACATTGTAGGGATCATTTTTGAATCATATCAGAGTCAGACCACCCTTGTGATAAGGATAAATTGATCGTGTGAAGATACATTTACACCTATGGAAGACAAAGATTCTAGGGTGTAAGAGAGGATGCCATATAAAAGTACAGCCAGTATAGGTCTTTTATTGCCAATAATTTCTCGAGAATCGGATTTGCAGCACAAGACGGACACAAAATACAATATCCTTGACTATTGCGACAAATGAAAATACAAGGGCCATCAATTGATGAAAATTAAACAGGTTCTGATGGCAAGGGGATTATCTAGGAACTGAATGTGACCGACAGATGATGAACACATACAAGATAAGCATAGAAAACAAAGTATATGAAAGGGAACGATGATCATCATTTTTGAAGATCAGTGGCAGTGAAGGTATCAATATCTAAATCAGTTCCTGTTATAGACGTAGACGTGTCTAAAAGTGTGTTTTGCAAAGTTGTGATGTGATACCATCAGTAATGGACTAAAAAAGTGATCGAGGAGCCAGGTACGGATCTAGGAGCGAAATTGATCAAGAGCTAAAAATGATCGAGGAGCCAAGTAGTGAAGTACTGATTGAGATATGGAGCAATGTGATCCAGGCACCAGAACTGGTCACCAATGTATGAATAATGTTTGTACATAAGTAACTCAACGCGCGAAGAACAAAGTATGTACAACTTCACTGCTATTGATGGTTCAATGATTATCATGAGCACTTTGATTAATCGTGGTCAGTGATTAGTGAGTCCAGTGCCTGCAATTGATGGATAATGGACTTGAAACACCAGATCCTGAATGGGAAATCCTTTACATATTGATCTGTGAAGGACACACTTGATGTACAACTGAGTATGATGGATAGTATACATCGTATTCATGCATTTATATCACATTGTGATTGCAACATCCATTTGTGTGTCTATTTTCCATACTTCACTGGGAGCCACATCACTACTTTGCATTTCACATCTAGATAAATAGAGATCACTACCACTGATCGGAGAATGATTATCATAAGTCATACCTTGATCCGCTCTTGTTGGCTAATCATTTTAGATGTTTTGTTTGGCTCGCTGACTGTTTACAGTTACTGTCTTGTCATCAATAAGATATCAATGGTTCTTGCTTGTCTATAAATGCTTTTAACTGACTTTGTGTGCTGCAGCCGCTCACTTACCATGATGACATCATATCACAACTTTATATATCGTATTCTTAGACGGGTCTATAACACGAAGTGATCTAAATATATGAATATTCCCACACAAGATGGAACTTACCCCATTTACGCAGCTGAGCTTCGTCCATGTGCACGTTAAAGATGCAGTGCAAGGACCATTGATAGCCATTGGAAATTGGCAAAATGATTGGGGGACCAAAACAGATCAAGGAATATCTATTTCTGGGAAATCACGTCACAGCTTTCCAATCCATACATTTTTAAATGCATCCATAACAGGAACAGGCACAGCTCACTGCCACTGATCAACAATGTAGGAGTAATATTTGTATGTAAGTAACCAAAGTGACCAACAAAGAAAACAGTATGGACAACTTCGCCGCCATTGATGGCTGAATTATTATCATCATGAGCACTTTGATTCCTCATTGATCATCCTCGGCGCTTTGTGTATAAAGTGCCTGCAATTGATGGATCATGGACTCGAAAAACCAAACCCCAAATGGGAAATCCTTCGCATATTAATCTAGCAAAGACACACTTGGTGCACATTGAGTATCATCGGCCATATACATTGTATCCGTGCATTTTATACATATCACATTCTGATTGCAACATCCATTCTTGTGTCTATTTTCAATACCACTACTTTGCATTTCCCATCTAGATAAGTATACATCACTGCTACTGATCGGGGAATGATTATCATAATTCATCCTTTGGTCCGTTCTTCCCGATCCACCATTTCAGATGCTTTGTTTGGCCTACTCATTGTTTGTTTATGATCTAGCTTATGTGTCCAAGTCCGCTGACTACTGAGTAATTTGGCCTTGATCCTGACAGATAATAAGCAAAATTGGTTTGTGCAGTGACTTACTCCATGAGTGTTGGCATCACACCACAACTTTGCATTTCACATTTTTAGACACATCTATAACAGGAACTCATCTAAATATATTGACAGCCTTACTGCCACTGATTGTGAGAAATGAAGATCATGATTCCATATCGGAGACCTTGTTTTCCATGCTTATGCTGTGTGTCCATTGATATTCATCATTTGTCGATCACTTTTGGTTCCTCGATCATTCATGGCCATCAGAAGCCCATTTACCTTATTTTCTATCAATTAATGGCCCTTGTATCTTTGTTCGCAGATACTGTATTCTGTGTCCGTCTTGTGTTGCCAATCAGATTTACAGGGAATGACTGGCAGAGTTTTCATGCTGCGGCCTCCTCTATACTCTGGATTTTTTGTCTTCCATAGGTGTGGGTGTATCCACCCGGTCCAATTTTCTTTGTCATATGCTCTGTCCAACCCTCATCTGAGCTTCACAAACGCTATGTGATGTCTCAAAGTGATTATTTATTGTTCAATATATAAGTGCCTCTGCCTCTGCTTACAATCGGTACCCAATTATGCAAACTGTAGACATCGGGCGCTTGCTACCACCAAAAACTCCATCAACAAGCGGTCTCCTTCACTACTCACGGTTCATATCTTTCCTCTTTGCTTTGCATGTGACACGAGACACGGATCGAAACATAAACCATGATGATCATTCCCCAATTAGTGGCAGTAAGCTCACATCTAGATGGAAAATGCAAATTAGTGATGTGACTCCTAGCAAAGGATCAAGAATAGACACAGGAATAGGTGTTGCAATCACAATGGGATGTATGTATACTACTCAGCATGCTCGGTTGTGCACTTGATAGACCAATATGTGAAGGATGTTTGGTAGTCTGTAATTCATCATTGTTAGTATTTTATTCACAAAGTGCCTATCATTGAGCCATCAGTGGCAGTGAAGTTGTTCACACTTTGGTCATCATTTTTTGATCACTTTATGCAATGCTCTCTAATATAGAAACATCGTTCATGCTTTGTTGACCTGTTTTGGTCTTGGATGACATTGCTTGATGTCTCAATCAATACTTGACTCCTCAATCATCGTGTGGACCTTCCGTGCATCATTTGTTTCTGATCTACAATTATGATTCTCTCATCGATGGTGTTTCAGTGCATACCTGAGCAATTCCAATGTTCGTGAGTGAGTTCCACATCAAAGTTTTCTGATTTGATTGGAGTGATTTTGAAGTGATCGAGGCAAACATTTTGCAACAGTTGAGTCCATCATTGCTACCACCCCGCCGGCAGCCCTTTTAGATGCATTTATGACAGGAACCGATCTAAATATCATGATGGCCGGTGTATCAGCAAGATCGCTGCAACTGATCGGAAAGTGATCATCATTGTCCATATTGTGATCTGCTTTTGTTGATCAATCATTTGAGACTTTTTTTCGAGCTGCTCATTTTTACGGTTACTAGCTTGTCATCGATAAGCTATCAGTTCCCCTCGCCGGTTCAGCATCGATCGATGCATCAAACAACAATTGAGCAACCGATCAATGATAGATGAACAAACTTTGTATGTAAATAAGCATTGGCAAAGAGATATCCAAAATGAGCGATCATCTTAACCAAGGTCCAGACACTCCAATCAGTGACAGTGAGCTATAACAATTCCCGTTATAGACGCATTTCAAAATGTGTGGAATGGAATGTAGCTGCCACTAAGATGATTAAAACTAGATAAAGTAATAATCACAATGTGATATGGATGAAATGTGACAAACCTTGTCTCCAAAGAATTGGTCATGGATGGGAATCGAAATTAATTGAATTGACGACCAGTATTCTTATGGCCTTGCACCCGATTTTGACTCTGTGATCTATCAATAGCAGTGAATTCGTTCTTTGTTGGTCACTTTTGGTTACTTATATACAAACATTGTTCATACATTATTGACTAGTTTGGGTCCCGGATCACATTGCTCGATGTCTCGATCATTTTTTATATCTTTCTGATTATCTTTTCATTGATGGCCGGCTCTGGATTGTGCACCTTGGCAAGTCCTCTGTTGCATGAATAGGTTATACGTCGACATTTTCTGACTACCGTGTAATCTGCTACAAAGCCTAGCAAAGAATACACAAAATTGATTCTCTCAATAGTGTAGTCCATTACTGTTGACAATTACATCACAACTTTGCATATCGTATTTTTGGGCACGTCTATAACAGGAACCAATCTAGTTCTATTGATAACCTCATTGATCACGAGAAATCATCATCATCATTTCGGATACTGCTTGCTCATCATTTATCGATCACTTTCGATTCCTTGATCATTCTTTGGTCATCATAAGCCTATTTACCTTATTTTTCATCATTTGATGGCCCTTGTATCTCATCTGTGTCTGTCTTGTGTTGCCAATCCAATTCTCGCGGAATCATTGACTCATATTGGCAGTGCTTTCATATGGCATCCCTCACCTATGCTGTGTCTCTGCTAATGATTGGTATCAATCATGCAAACACTACAAAATAATTGAGAGACTGTTGAATAATGGTCCAACACTGGTGTAATACTGGTGACGTACATTTGGATACTCCACTTGCCGGATAACCAAAGGACAGTATATATATATAGTAAAAACTTTTCATTGTACCTCAGCCATCTACTTCACTAAGTGACGTCTGAGGTGAGACTACTTACTATTGTTATTATTCTATTCTCATCACTTGTAGATACTCTACTTACTTCAGGTTATGGGCCCAGCACTCTAAAAGAAGTATTGACATACCAAAATGAGCTCAAACGCACCTACTCCAACATCTCATATTGTTGCTACCCTCCCAAGCAGTCTACCAGCACTTCCCCAATTTACTGAGGATGCTCTATTTGATGGAACAAACTGGTTTGCATGAAAAGACCAAATTATCTGTTTTACTTGACTATATGGCCTAATAGGATACCTTAATGGATCAATCCCAAACCCATCTCCATCATCACCAATACCAACTGTGACCTTATGGGACTCTACAACTCCATCTGCAAGTGAATGGGATTATTAAGATGCCTAGGTGTAAGGTCAGCTCAGTTCCTGGGCCAGAATTAAGCCAACTGCCCTCTAAGTCAGCATTGACAAAGAGAACTTGATGGGAGTTCTCGCTGTATTGTGCCCTACTTATATACAAGAATGTCTATTTACTGACATTTGTCCATATGCATGACCGTTGCATCAGTATCAAGTCATCTTGTCGTTAGGCAGCGACTCTTTTTGTAAAATAAATGAAAATGAAATAAGAAAGAAAATAAATATTAACTTAGCCGTTGTGGCTAGTCAAATGTCTGGAGGGGCAATTCATGACACTATCCCCCTCTCAAGTTTCCTCATCCCGAGGATTTTATAGCTCTCCTGTAGGATCGCCCACATTCCCCATCTCATCTTCTTCATTCTACTCTTCAATCTTTCCTCCCTCTTCTTCAACAACTTCACGGACCGCAGTTAGTCTCCCTTTCTCTCCTCCTGCCGGTTTTACCTGCTTCCATCGTCTCCAATTTCTTTCTAACCTCTGCCAGTACTGCCTGTCGTACTCCCCATCTGACCATCCAAACAACCTCCTGGCGGTATATTGTCCAGGGAGCCCTCCTCTGTAGTAGTCTCTACTATCTTCTTCCTTCTCCTGTCATCTCACTTCCTTGTTGTCCCTACTATATTCCTCCTCAAATTCTTTCAATAAATCTCCTGCATTTTGCAGGTTTTCCCTACTTTCCCAGGTGTCTCCCTCCGCCGTGAATCCTTTCCATCATACCAGAAACTTATCCTTCCCTCGTACCTTTCTCCTGTTCAGTATTTTCTCTACCTCCCACTCCTCTTCTCCTTCGACTACCACAGGCTATGGCGTTTCTTTCCTCTGGCCATCTACTTGTTTTACATACCGTTTTACCCGACTAACATTTACTACTGGATGTATTTTAACGGTGGGTGGTAGTTCTAATTCTACTACGTTGCTA
>Ga0153987_1000401_pt1 | contig 14191 bp, 21 predicted proteins | sample TSNC071MetaG_FD_102279 | JGI IMG/M metagenome (GOLD analysis project Ga0153987, IMG submission 102279) | Attine ant fungus gardens microbial communities from North Carolina, USA - TSNC071 MetaG | ecosystem: Host-associated > Fungi > Mycelium > Unclassified | place: USA: North Carolina, William B...
CTTTGAAAATGTCTTGTGCTGAGGGAATGCGGTCGAGGACGACTTGGGCATCGTTGAAGGGGACGGCAGAAACGAGAGAGCAGCAGAGAATGACAAAAGGGAGCAGAGACTTCATGGCTGGACTCTGCTGAGATGTGTGCCTTTAGACGCCTCCAAGTCACATGCTAGGGAATTTCGATTCAATAGGCTATTTAACAATGATCATATGAAAAGGGAATGAGATACAGTAAAAATCCGAGTAGAATCAGACACCGGACTGGTATCCAATCAAACTGGAGCCTCATAGTCATTTGTACGAACGGGCCTTGTTGTGAGGCTCTGCAAAACTTCATAAGAGTATCTCTTTATTCGAAAGTGGTGGATATGTCTCGCCTAGCTGAATTTGGCGGCAGTAAAGCTTTTACTAAATATCAGATATATGGTGGCAACCTGTGAGCTATACGATGATCAGACAACTGAGTGTTAAAGAGGCCGGTCGATTCGGACGCATTTCTTGCGATGACTATTTTCAACCCGTTTCGGATGGGCATCAACGGTACACATTTACCAATTACATGGAAAGTGTGTCGTATTGACATTAGCAATCCCATTTGAAAGACGGTAGTTGTAGTGCACAGTCACCAAAAGGGAAGAGACAGAGAAAGAAGGATGGAAGTAATTACGACTAAAAGACCGACCAAATGGATTACGCTGGGACCATTGACCTTCCCCAATGAGACAGCTTTCATAAGAGCTTCCTCTATCCTCTCTGACATAGCATCCAAACTAAAAACCTCACGGGCCCGCTGTTTTCCACAACTAGAAAGCTTCTGTTTGTCATGGGGAGAAAGATCAAGAATCTCTCGCAAAGTTTCTGCCCAAACCTCTGGATCAGGAGGACGCAGCCAACCAGTGCGTAGACCAGTCGAATCGTCAACGATACTTTCTGTCGGACCCCCACTGTCACATGCCAAAACTGGTACACCACATACCATTGCTTCAACAGGTCCGATGCCAAAGTGCTCGTTGGCAGGAGTATAGACAAGGACTTTTGTGGAAGGACTATTAAGTAGAGCGGTGCGTTGAGCAGTCGTGAAATTGAGGAGGAATAAGACGTCAGGAGAATGTGATTTGATGTGAATCGGAACGATGGATTCATCAGGAGCTTCGAGAGCGTAGGTCAAAGAATGTGACCGAGCAAGCTCTATGAGAGAATCCAAAGTCTCGGTATTATCTCGCAACCTTGGGTCGTAACCACCTGCAGATGGCTTAAGTCTAGGACAACAACTGGACATACATCCCTCACCTGCAAGCACGAGACGCAAGCCATCGAGGCTCGGTGATTTTTTCAATCTAGCAAAACTTTCAATCGCTAAAGCTGCATTCTTTTTCTTCTCAAAGCGATTCAAAGAAAGCAGAGTAGGTCTCTGACTTGACCTCACTTTTCAGTCCGTTCATGAACATGAAAACACATTCTCCACGTACGATGCTATCTTTGTGATTCCTGGATCCGTGAGATCTACCTGAGCCGTGTAGGTCTGGATATTGATGCCAGGGTATACAACATCCGGGTTGGATCGAATTGAAGGAAGATACGACCTGAACACACGAGCAGTAAACTTGGAATTTGCAAGGATCACATCAGCTTGTCCTATCAAGACAGGATTAGAATGGATTTATATTCAGCTCAAGTTTAATCAACGCACTTGTCGTCATTTCTTCGAGCAAGTCCATAGGATAACGATAGATTCTTTTCAACAGACTGCCTTGTTCCTTCACCAGGTTTTCACCAGCAAAATACGTCCCATTGGCGAGTAATTTGTCAGGAAAATGACAATAAAAGACCACTCGAGTTTTGCCAACTGCACGCAGTAGGGGAATGCAAGTCGAAAGTTGGTCAACAAAGTAGACATCATATGAGGGTCCTTGACGCAAAAGAAGGTGACTGGTGAGATGTAGCTGCCTTGCATGAGCAAAAAGGATATGGAACCTTCCCCTTATTGATCGAGGAAAAGGCGGTTTGATGTAGCGGACGTTCAGACAACCTGATTACAATTGATTTAAAAGCTCATACGCCAAATAATATATACAACCGTACCATTTTTTGTTTCCTCAAAGCAGTGCTGTGGATCCCAGTGTGAAGTATATACATCGACTGTATGGCCAAGACTTTGAAGGCCTAGAGCGGCATCAACTACCAAACGTTCAGCTCCACCTGGAGGGTGAGGAGTATGAGTTCATCGCTCTCAAAAAAAGAGAAAAGGTAAAGAGATTACCAATGCCCAAGTCAGGATGAAGGAAAGCTATCCGTAGAGGCCTTTTCGACATTGTCAAAATGGTCTACGTCGTTCGTGGATTAGCCTGGGAATGTTGAGGTCATTGTAAATTACAGGCTGCTCAGTTCTCAGCCTTTTGATTTCCTTATCCCTTGACCGTCAATGACCACGACTCTTAAACTTAAAGATGCCAGAAAGGTCTCGAAACCACAAACGGACCTCAAGACTGTCCTTGAATCCGAGATTAAGTACGATCCATTCCCTTCGACATATCTCACTACCGATGCGACTTCATTATCCTAATACAAAGGGAATGGCATTTCCGTAGGTGGAAATCCCAGAATCATGACATTTTGCTAAAACGAACTCCTTCGCCCCCTCCCCCGTCCCCGGTGCCATCAATTCTGGTGATGATGCCTCCGAGGATAGATATATATTTTCACCAGAACAACAGCGAGGAACATCAAGCAGCCCTAAAACTCCGAGATGCAGTCCTTTGCCTCCGTCGCGATGGGGCATTTGTCGCTGTTCCCTTATTCCGCGTCAATACGGGCCCGATCGGACCCCATCCTGTCGGTCAGTACTACCGGTGATTGTGGTACAATCCCAAAAAAATATTTTCCCCCTCAACTCCATTTGTTCTCAGGTTCATATGAAATATGGTGCCCATCCGAAACATTTTCGGCGGTGTACTCATACATGTGCCTCAATAGAGGCAACTTGAGGTGTGCCAACATATCCTGTTCCGGGGCACTGACAATGTCCAATGAATAGCGTCTTGATCCATCCCTTGACACGACAACAAGTAAGAGTATTTGTTGGCTGAATTGCATTTCATTGACAGGACTGCGGGTTTTTTTCATAGCGCATGTAAGGTCGAAATCCTCATCGTCGAACATATCATACATAATTATGATGGACAGAGACCACGAAGATCGAGTTGCGTGGTTAGGTCAGTCTTATGGTCTTGACCTATCAACACTTCCGGTTTACTCAGAGGAGCTACCGAGTCAATATTCGTCATTGGGTATGCTTTATCTTAGGCTCCAACCACCTCTAATAATGTATTAGGATTGGGATATGCCGCACCAACACTCAGCATCAAGGATCGTCTCAAGATAGGTGCGAATGTCGAAGCAATACTCTCTACTGACAAGGATGCTGCGAAAGCACCACCAAGGAATATGTAATGAACTCTATAATTGACCATCTGCCGAATGTATGCCGAATGCCAATTGCCACAACACACAACACACAATGTTATTGAGGATGAAATACATATTATATAACAACAAATATGCCAAACCAAGTAATATACGAGTATATTTCTACGAGTGCACAAGGATTACAACAGCTACCGGAAGGAGTTTTTATACTATAGCTATGCTCGAGGTGTCGGCCCAATCGCCAAAGAGAAGGCTGATACTTTCACCATTGTGGGTTCTACGAATACTTTCGGCGATCGTTGGACTTATGTCGACAGTCATCAACTTGGAACACAAATTTTGATGTTGTTTGTGCGGAATGGTATTAGTGACCTGAACATCTCAGTATTAATCTCGTCTTGTAAATAAATGAACATACCACAAGTTTCTCGATGGGGAGTTGATCTATCAAGCTTAGGTTGGCTTCCGATAGAAGACCTTGATCATATGATTAGCTGAGAGCGCTGACCAAAAGGACCTAACAATAGTACCGTGCGATATGAGCGCATGGACAGACCTAGCGCCTTTCTCTTGCAGGGTCCGGGCGGCAAGAGCGAGGGTGGTGCCGGTGTCAATCATGTCATCGAGGAGGATCGCAACCTGGTACAACATTATATCATACCACATGCGGTGAAGGGAGACTTGAACACACTTTGTCTTTTACATCTCCAACGAGAATTTCCATCCGTTCTGGAGCAGTCTGAGACTTCCCCTCGCGCTTCCGATGAGTAAGAGCAAATTCAATTCCGAGCTTATCTGCCATTGCAGTCGCACTGTAGCATATTTGAGACCCGTGACCTATCATATTCAGACGTCAGCGAAAATTACTCACCGCTTGGCACCGCCAGCATCTGGGCTAACAACAATGCCATTTCCCCACCCGTGAGTACTCTGCTTGATGTACGAGACCATTAACGGTTCTGACGACAGGTTATCCACTGGGATGTCGAAAAAGCCCTGAATTTGGCTTGCATGAAGGTCCATCGTGATGACATGATCACAACCTGCAACCACAAGCATGTTTGCTACCAGCTTCGCCGTGATCGGTGCCCGGGACTGGTCCTTTTTGTCCATGCGAGCATAGGGGAAACAAGGTATGACGGCAGTAATCCTACGTGCGGAGGCTGTTTTACAGGCAGAAATCAGAATCAGGAGTTCCATCAAATTGTCGTTGACATCGCTGCAGCCAGATTGAAGGATGAACACATCTTCATCTCGCACAGATTCAGAAATTTTGACGTTGGTTTCTCCGTTGGAAAATTTTTTGACTGTAACGGGGACGAGTGGGACATTCAGCCTGATGGTGTCAAGAATCATAATTTCGATGGACGACGGTTAAAGTCGCATTTCCTAAAGGCGACTCAAAAGAGCTCACCGCTCAGCCACAGCTTGAGCGAGCTCGGGGTGGCTGTTACCTGACAGAATATAAGAGCTCTGGGATACTGGGAGTTATAGGTAGAACATACCTGTCAAGATACGGATAGAGTTATTGTGGTGCATTATGACAGAGAGACAGAGAAGGACAAATTAGAACATTAACAGGGGGATGAACAGAGGGGAGGGAGAAATTATTAAATCAGTATTTGTTCGATGCAAATAAAGGCAAGATATCCAAATTGGGCAACACACGTTCAAATATCAACAGGATATCCAAGCTGGGCAACACACGTTCAAATACAGCAAATATATCACGGAGGTACTCGGATTGTGACATTTTCGGCTACATATTCTGAGTCTGCATATCCCAAGACCTGGGTCAAAAGTGAACTTCGAAGTATCAGGATTCGTTCAGCACAAAAGAGGACATACACACCTGTTCAGTCCCTTAACACGAGTGATTTCGATCGAGTTATAGTTTGCGAGCCCTCGGCCAACCTCGATCAAGTTAGCTTCTATAAATTCAGGGCTCCTATCTCCTGAATTGGACCATGAACTTGGACCTGTATCCAAAATATTGTCTTTTGAACATTCTTCTCCTTGTATTGATGCCATCTCTGAAAGGGTCATAATGGGAGTTCCGGGTCTTGTTGATCCGAAACCTTCACTATACCTCTCGCGAGCCGCTTCTTGCGATGCAAAGGAGACTGAATCGCCTTGTGCAATGCAAATCCGGACCGCCTGACCAGAAGCAAAAGCACCCAGTACACCGCGGACCCCTACTGCCAGCAATCTACCTCCAGACTCCCGACGCGAAAGGACCAAATGTGCGCCTGTATCAATGATGATACTTCCAGCAGGGAATAGTGTATGGCTCGTCCAGGACTTGAGATCGCGTAGTGGAGTTGGGGAGGCTTTAAATAACGTATGTGGCGGTCTGGAGATAGCTGGGCGACAATCATCGGCTTCGCCAGCGTGGATAGAAGAGTTGTCGGGTTTTCTCGTGGCTAAAGTGGGACTAGTGTGACCTGATAGAGGAGTCGAAGGTTCTGATAAGGCTTTCAGAGAGTTGCGCTGGTGGTATTCGATGACATTCAAAATGTTCTCGGGATGTTTGCTTGATATGATAGCAGTAGTCACACCAGCTGCAGTGGCGATGTCTGCTGCAATTAACTTTGTTTCCATTCCGCCTGTTCCAAGGTTGGACCCTAATGTTGTCGTGCTCACTTAAAACAGAGAAGGTCATGATAAGAAGAAAGGTTGAAGGACCACCAAAAGTGTGTGCACGAACCTTGCTTGCGAATGGCAGATACTGAGTCAACTTCTTCTATGAGCATAGCATTTGGATCTTTTCGGGGGTTTGTTGTGTATAGTCCATCGACGTCGGTAAGAAGGAAGAGATAATCTGCATGGATCATTGCAGCAGTTATGGCTGAAAGAGTATCGTTGTCACCAAATTTGATCTCCTGTTCACAAGGTCAAGTGGACTATTACAGGGATTAAACAGGCAATCTTTCACTCACACTGACGGAGATGGTGTCATTTTCATTCACGATAGGGACAACTCCCATCGATATAAGTTCCTGCAGGGTATTAATGGCATTAAGGTATCGTGTTCTCTAAATCGTAAAATCAGCCTCTGTGAATGGGAGCATTGTCGGACGTACATCTGAAATGTCTCCCCTCGTCAGCAAAATCTGGGCAATAGGCTGGTCCAAATGTCCGAATAGATTGTCCCACAAAGCAATCAGTCGCCCTTGTCCAATTGCAGCTAATGCCTGAAAATTTTGACACAAAGGAAGGAGTAGAAGATTAAATTGCGCACCTGTTTCCCAGCAAGGCTTTTCGGCCGATTACGTATATCCATCCTCTTCAGCCCCACTCCAATTGCCCCAGAGCTGACAAGAACAACTTTATGCCCATTCCTCTTCAGTTGTGTTGTCGTTTCAACGACCGAGGAGAGGGTTGATAATAGTGGCTGATGTGTTCGTTCATGGACGATGGAGGAGGTACCTGGACCAACGGGTCGTAAAAAATTACAACGCCGTCGATTGGAGGTTGACTCACCGAGTTTAATAACAACGGTGCATGGGGGCCCAGTTCTCGAGCGGGCCATAGGACAGAAGAGTACGGTAGTCCGTTCATTTTATCATTGAAAATCTGATCAGGTTACTCTCCCGCGCCTCACAGGTAGACTGGACTTGAGAAGAATGAGAATCCTCAGCCTGCAATGGAAGCCATTGAGTTATCGAGAGCAGGAATTGAGAAGGATTGTGGTCCCAACAGTCACCGTACGTTGAATTCTTATTCCTATTCAATAATGAGATGAGCTACTCCGCACTTGGAAATGAATGTTGGTACAAAGGAGGCACGTGTTCCATGAGATCTCTCAACACTATTTGGATGTCCTTTCCAACATGTACCACTTATGATGCCAAAGTCATCAGAAAACTCTCAGAACTCTTCTGATTACTTTGGTGAAGATGATTCCAATTTTCTCAGAGCTCTCCAGAGTATGACCTTGCCTGGTGACAAACCTCCTAACACTATTGAAGATGATCGTAAGAATGAAGAAACGCACTTCCCTCCTGCGCAATCAGGATTGAAGCGCCGCTTCTGTAGTGTTGAGTCAGAGCAGGAACAAGACGACGCTGTCTATGGAGCATCTCACTTCGGACAATTTGGAGAATATATGAAGAGGAAGAGAGCAAAGCTTCAGATACAAAACCATGAATTGCAGAATCAGACAAACGCTAGCGAAAGAAAACAGTCTGAACTGTTTCAAGGCATTGCTATCCATGTCAGTTCAACTGACACGAAATCTCATCAGTCCTGACAACGCTTTATAGATCAACGGCTGGACCCGACCATCTGTACAAGAGCTTAGGAAACTTATAGTTGAAAATGGGGGAATATTTCAACCCTACCTAGATAAGAAGAGCATAGTGTGCGTCTTATAACGTTGGTGTCACAATCTATTGTTCAAGCATGGTTTTTAGCACTCATATCATTACATGTTCTTTGACGCCTGCTAAAGTCAAAGAGTTCAAATATATGAAGGTTGTCAAGCCGGAGTGGCTTACAGATAGTGCCTCAGCAGGTATCCTCCTTCCATGGCAGGATTATATCTTCAAACCAGTTGAGCGAGTAGAAGGCAGTCAAGGGGTTTCCATTAAACAACAGACACTCAGAAACGCTATCACACTTGGCCCAAATTCTTCCTTGCACCGACTCGGCAACGTCTCCAATCATCCGGGGTATGCAGTTGATGCATTCACAGCAAATGTGCCAGCCAATGAGATGGATCCCCTCTATTTAACGAACCCTTCAGGTGGCTCAGATACTCGCAACATATCAAGTTACGCCTCTGTGACTTCCAATCCAAATGCTCAAGCGGTCATGGCAAATCCAGACTGGCGCAAAGCTCACACTTCGATCGCACCCGATTTCATGGAGGGCTATTACAAAAACTCTCGCCTTCATCACCTCTCGACATGGAAGTCTGAGCTGCGAGCATTAGTTATGGAAGCTCAGGAGAAAGCGGAGTCTGGAGTGAGTGGCACTCCTGAAGCTTTACGAAAGCCTGCCTTCGATAACACCAGTATGCGAGGTGCACGTCTCAACATGCGAAATTCACCAAAGAAATGGAAAGGGAAGAGCAAAGCAGGATTTGACAACCACGACGAACGTGTTATCATGCACTGTGACTTTGATTGTTTCTTTGTATCGGCGGGATTGGTATCGAGGCCGGAGCTAAAGGGGAAACCGGTTGTCGTCTGCCATTCTCAAGGAATCCAAGGCGGGACTTCGAGTACGAGTGAGATCGCCAGTTGCAGCTACGAGGCTCGCAAATTCGGAATATGCAATGGTATGAGGTATGACTGTTCATTGCTGCGATTTCATTGACCTTCATTGGTTTATATCAGTCTACAACAAGCGAGGAAACTCTGTCCACACATCATCACAATACCATACGAGTTTGAAAAGTGAGGTCTTTGTGATTTGGTGTAATACGCTCTCACCAACGGCTTCAGATATAAGGAGTATTCCCTGAAGTTTTACACAATACTCATGTCATTAGCAGATGATCTTCAAGCAGTGTCCGTAGATGAAGCGCTCATCGAAGTTACCAGTGCAGTACGTGCTCGCGATGAGATATTCATGATGGAACTGGAAGAAAATCATGGCCATGACTCGGCGAAAGTGGTCGCAGAGTCTATTCGAGACGCTATTCGTGAAGCAACTAGTTGTGAAGGTATTCATCTGTGAATCTAGTTTTCATCTCTAAGCTCACATCGGTGACTAGTCAGCATCGGTATCTCCCACAACATCATGCTGGCGCGTCTGGCTACACGTCGCGCGAAACCAGCAAGCTCTTACCATTTATTGCCAGAAGGGCTTTCCGCCTTTATTGGGTCTTTAGAGATCACCGATCTTCATGGATTTGGATACAATACGAAGCAAAAGGCGTTGGATAAACTGGGTACAAGCAAGCTGGGAGAGATCTCCTGTATGAGCAAAAATACACTTTGCGACGCTCTTGGCAGAACAACGGGCGAGATACTATACAATGCGATACGAGGAATAGACGATCGGCAGCTAGAAAGCAGTAAAGAGAGGAAGTCGGTTAGCTGTGAGATCAATGTAAGTTGCATTTGGCACTGACTTCTTACGATGTAATCAATATGGTAATCTCAGTACGGTATTCGTTTTGAAAACGATGAACAGGCGGAGAAATTCATTTATCAGATGGCAGAGGAGGTCAAACGGAGATTGGACGAGAGCGAAGTGATAGGACGTTCAATAACACTGAAAATCATGAAGAGAGACCCTACCGCTCCCGTGGAACCACCCAAGGTGTGAAATTTCAAGCCTTAACGTCGTCGTTCTAAACTAACCTTCTCTTAGTTTCTTGGGCACGGAAAATGTGATACGTTCAACAAACAGGCTAGACTTGTTGGGAGCAGTGGTAACCCAGTCAACGATGACAAAATCATTGGAGAACAAGCTTGGAGGCTGCTCAAGTCATTCAACTTTGATCCAAAAGAGCTCAGGGGGATCGGGATCCAAGTACAAAGGCTCGAATCGCTGAAACAGGGGTCAACATCGATGCAGGCTGTTCAGTCTGTTTTACCGTTCAAGAAGCTCAACTCTAGTGCAAAAAGGGGAGACCTGAGTCCTGTGAAACTTTGCCGACATGCATCAGACACTGAGGAGATTCCGGCAGAATCTTCGCATGTGGCACAAAGAGCAATCAGCAATCTCCCTAATCCCGAATGCGTCGACCTCCCTTCGGTTTCTCAGCTCGATATGACGGTTTTTGAAGCCCTACCTCGGGATCTGCGAGAAGAATTGGAGAAGGAGTATCAGAGGCGTTCAGGATCCCCACATGTTCGAGTTGCAGATCCCGCTAGGGTTGGTCCCTCAGATCCTTTGCAACGTCGTCAATTCTCTCCTGCCGGTCGTCAAAACTCTCTTTTTCAACGAGTCTCAGATGCACCACGAGGCACAACACCGAATTTTAGGGCTATTGATATCTTCCCGCCGAAGCCTGTTGTGGGCAGAGAAACCAATTACAGTCGTATCACGCAACAACTGGCCCCTCGTCACGGAATTAGTGTACATGGAAACAAATCACTTCTTCGCGCTCTTGGACTCGACAAACCTAAGCCACCCCCAGTTCGCATTACGGAAGCGCAATTGCGGGATCTTGACATCGACCCTGAAGTATTCGCTATTTTGCCAGTCAAAGTACAAAGAGAGCAGCTGATCAGAGCACGAGTCCTCAAACAGGAAGGATATGTGCCCGACGAAGCCACGCAGCGCAAAGTCCTGAAACCTATCAAACCTTTTCCTTCGCCCTCACGACGACGTAGGCGGGGTCCTGGACCCGAGGCAGTATATATTCAACCTCCAATATTGCGCCAGCAGGGTAGCGAGAAGGAGAAGCTGTGTTACTTCGAGGCGGACGATATACAGTCCGTGATTGAAAAATGGGTGACAAGCTATAGACATTGGGCACCGAAGGAAAAGGATCTCGAGTTTTTCTCAAAATATCTTTGTCAGTGCATGGAGAGTCGTGAAGGTGACATGGGATTAGAGAGGGCAGTATCTATCATGAAATGGTGGCTGGTATTACTGAGGCGGATGTGGGGAGAGCTTGAGGATAAGGATTCTCAGACCACATGTCAGGATCCAAATGAACGCGCCGCGATAGCCTGGTGGAAAGCTTTTAAGGAAGTGAAAAAGAGGTTGGACGAAGTGGCAAAGAAAAGATTTGGAGGAAGACTTTCGCTCAGATGAAGGTATTGAAAAGTACTCTCGATGCTCCTGTTGCTTGGCTGTGGCCCTGAAGGGACGAGGCAGTCAGAAAATCCACTGCGTTGTGAGTGTCAGACATTTAAAAATGGCTGAATTCTTGGCTGGATCTTTTGTCTTACAGCTGGATCTTGTTTAGAGCTAGAATTTCCTTCACTGGAAAACCTACCGTCTCCAAATTTTGATAATAACCATCAAACTGCGACTAACCAAGAACAGCGCGGCTGTAGGTGAAAATTTGAATGAGCTCTGTGTCATGATGATCGTGGGCATGCACATGGTGAGGTCAATAAATACCTTAAGATGGAAATCTGATGGACGTTATTAAGAGTGTACACCCCTCTTTTATAATCCAAGACAACCCGGTCTGATCGGTTGTTCTACGATTCCTCCATTCACATTAATTCATCAGTTTCAAAGCTATGTCAAGATGGAACATGTTAGGGTGGTAGAGTTGCTGCCTAATGAAATATATAACAAGTTTCAGAGAAATCGTTCAATAATTTTCAATTTTCAGCTTCAGTGACTTATGTGGTTCCTCCGAGTTGAACAAAATATTCTGCATGCAAAATGCATTGCCCGAGTCTTATGGACGAGGAGATGAGGATGTAGCAAGTGGTTTGACACCGCGAGCAACGAACAACGTAATCGGGTACCCATTCTTCCTCGCGCTGATAGCATCATCGAAATCGAAGGACACAAGTCCAGCAGCATCAAAGGCTTCTTCAACTTGATGTCGCGTAAATCCTCCTTTGTGAGCAACAATGTCGTATGTACCATGTTCGGCAAAAACCCCATCAATCATAAGGTCGTCATCCTTGAGGAGGTCTAGGACGAGGAGAGTACCGCCTGGTTTTATATAATTGCTGAGTGCTTGTGTCATCAATTTGATATTGTCGAAATGGTGGTAGGAGGCAGTACACTGTAAGCCCAATGAACGACAGGATTGACACAAGTGAGAAGGTACTGACAACTATTACATCGAAGGATCCTAACATGTTTTGAAGCTGGTCCGAACCTGAGCCCAGAATATCGGCACGTAAGGCATGCATCTCTTCCATAGAGATTCCTTGATTTACCACTCTTCGATTATATTCCTCTACCATTCGCTGACTTATGTCGATGCCAACAATAGATTTTGCATACGGAATTAGTTCTTGTGATACTAAACCTATAGTTCCCCACGCCAGAAGGACCGGAAAGAAGTAAGCAAAGAAGTAAGCTGCTAGTTGACAGGTTGATCAGGCATCGACGCACCAATACCACACGCGAAGTCCATCACCACAGTATTTTCCTGCTTGAACTCGTATGCCCTACGAAATGCTTTGGCTGCTCTACCAGGTGTCCATTCAGTAGATCGTCACATGAAAAACATGAAAAAGAATTAGTAGAATGTCCAATCTGATAGCAACAACATTTCGCTAAAGACCTTTGTGTCAATTTAATTGTACATGGAGAGTCATAACTCTCCAGATGATCGTAGTAATATTCATTTCTTGAATGATAGCAATTCATGTTGGAGTAGATGGTTGCCTTGAGGCACGTGTAGGATCTCAGCCTGCTCTAAGATCAACTTTATACTTCGCGCACCTATTGGAAAAGGCCGCTGCAGTGGCACCAGCTGAGCATCCTCATACATACCCATGTGTGTCTTGGACTAGGTTCAAATGTCAATACTGTTTCAATACTATCTAACAGGCGAAATCCAGGTATACAGTTTAAAAATGAGAAGTAGATGAATTGTGGCTTGACAACAGGAGGGGCGTTGATTCGGCGGCTGTAACGATAATTTGAATTGTTATCGAGAAGACACGAGCTTATGAACTTATCTCCTCCACCCGGAACTCTGCCCTGAATTTTTTTTGTGTACCAGATCGATTTTTCATTCTGGCAAGTTCACATAACCTAGATCAATTACTTCGGTGAGAAAATGTTTTGGAATAGTCGAAGTTTATTTCACGTGGAACTTCTCAGAGTTTTAACTTCTTGATATGCCCGCCCCTTTCTCTTATGATCCGCGTAAACGTCCACATACTGGAAAGGGCTGATCAGGTTTTCATCATAATTGATCGTGTTGGTGTCGAACTAAATTATTTGCCTCGACCACAAGAAACCTAATATATCCGGGACCTAGTACCACGTAACAAAGTGGTGAACAGTGAGGTCAGAAGGGGTTGGCTATGACCAACCAGTTGCTATCGGACTGATATTGGTAGAAGTTCTTTCAAGGGTGACTGTGCTAGGAAATATAGATCCCTGGAGTGTACTATAAATTCCACGCCCTTCCTAACACAATCTTGTACCAACTCTTTGCTACCAGGTGGGTCGCGAGGCGTCCAGAAGATGAGGTTGATTCCCCAATGCACTGAAGTGTCCTGTGCTAGGCGAATATCTCTACCCGAAGTGCGAGTGTAGGCATCGAGAAAGCTTTGAAGCATTGCTGATGTTGATTTGCGGGCGACCCGACTTCCTTGTCCCAGTAATTCGAGATAAGCGCAAAATAGGCCAATTTCTGAACCCGGCAAACCTGTTCTCGCAAGTTCCCAATCTAGTATGTAGAGGTGAGGGGGAAGTTGTTCGACACTGATAAGGATATTTTCGTGCCAGAGGTCTCCCATGAGGAGCTAGGCTGATCATAAGAATGAGTCTCCTCTGAAAGGGAATGAACTTACAACATCTTCACCAGGGACTCGGGAAGACATTAGGTGTGTACGGTATTCGTCAATTATCTCTGAGATGGTCTGAGTATCGGATGGTGGTATTTCTAAGTCAGACAACAGTGGTAGGTCATCTTTATCACAATGCTGCAACGTAGCCACCAGACGATCGTAATTCAAATCAGTAGCGGTCCTTTTGGCATGTAAACTATTCTCGAAAGTGTCCAATATACCATCCGGATTGCTTTTGCTCCATTCGTGAACGAGTGCGATAAATTGGCCGACAGCAGCGCCAATATTCTCGGCTGTTTTTAGGGAGGAGACCTTGCCGGAGCAGAGAAATTCTCTGAGGGTGATGACATCATCACCACAATCCTCC
>Ga0153987_1000403_pt1 | contig 14137 bp, 12 predicted proteins | sample TSNC071MetaG_FD_102279 | JGI IMG/M metagenome (GOLD analysis project Ga0153987, IMG submission 102279) | Attine ant fungus gardens microbial communities from North Carolina, USA - TSNC071 MetaG | ecosystem: Host-associated > Fungi > Mycelium > Unclassified | place: USA: North Carolina, William B...
ATTTGATGCTTTCATCCTTCCTCGACTATCGAATTTGGACAAGGAAAACACCCAAGCTCCTTCGACTCTCATTGAACTTTTCTTCTCATGGTCAACACGGAGCGAGTACTGTACTTTCCTCTCCCAGCAATCCGATTTGCTTCTACCCAAAGTATACGATTGCCTCGTCGCAACCAATGTCAAACCTTCAGTCATCATGCGTGTCTTTGACATAGCTGAGCGTATCCTAGTTCATGCAGCCTCTGACGAGATTATACGTGATGCCGTCCTCAAGCCGCATGTCTCAAAGTTGTTGAATAATATCGCGCTTCTAGTTGAACGCGTCAAGGACACTGCAACAGTTGCTACAACAATCGGTCAACGGCAAATCAACATTCTTGCGGAAATTGCTCAGTATTCCGAAGACTCTTCTCAAGCTACAACACTACTGACTTTATTCATGCCCCTTCTCCGTAAACCTGCTAAGATTGTAGCTGAAAAAACTAAAATTGACATGCTGAAGATTTTGTCCAAGCTCATACCAGTCATCCCAGATTTACACAGTAGGCAGAACGATCTCCACGCCAAGACTCATGACCTGTTCAGCCAGTTGTTCCAGTCGCTCCGGTCACGGCCTGCTCGTATCAGTCTCATTAATACTTTCAACCAGTTTGCAAGTCTCGGCGGTTTTCAGCATTTGGCTACGCTGTTGAGTGACTTGAACGCTTACTCGGTGAAGCGTGTAGACGAGCCAGACTTTGATCGACGGCTCGGCGCATTTGCTCGTTTGAACGAGATAGAATATAAGGTGCTTTCACCTGCGGATTGGACACCTGTTCTTTACAACTCGCTGTTCTGCATCCAAGATGCTGTGGAGTTGGCGATGAGGAATAATGCCGCCTTTTCACTCAAGCACTTCATTGAGGTTGTCCTTATCAAGAGAGATGATGATCATGGTTTCGAGGACTTGTTCATGAAATTGCTGCTCCCTGGTCTGAAGAATGGACTGAGATCGAAGAATGAACTTGTCAGAGCTGAGATTCTAGGCGTCATTGCCTATGCTGTTAGAAAACTAGAGTTCATCCCATCGCTCAAGGATATGCAGGTTCTATTGGAAGGTGGAGATGAGGAGGCCAATTTTTTCAATAACATCCTCCATGTCCAGTTGCACCGCCGTTCTCGAGCACTCAGACGTCTAGGAGATCACTGTGATGAAGGGCATCTACGAAGCAGCACTCTTTCCGAGATCTTCATTCCTCTCGTGGGGAATTATATCACCTCTACGGCAACCGTTGACCATCATCTTGTTACTGATGCAATTACAGCTACTGGATGTATGGCGAAGCAATTAAGCTGGTCGGCATATTACGCCCTCGTTCAAAAGCTGATCAAATTATCCAAAGTCAAAGATGAATCAGAGAGGGTTTATGTCAGAGCACTTGTTGCTGTCTTGGACAATTTCCATTTTCCAATGGACGAAATGGTTATCGAAGAAGACGAAGACGAAGACGAAACAGAGGAATCATTGAAGGTGCAGGTAACGAAGGATAGCATCAAGCCTATTGGTCTTTCTGCAGAACAGATTTCTCGGATTGCAGATGCTGTCAATTTGCGTCTTCTTCCGATTTTGCTAAATTATTTGGAGAAACACGATGCAACAACAGATGATAACACACGAATTCCGGTCTCTATTGGCATTATTACCGTCGCCAGACACCTCCCGGATAACAGTCGGGAAGCTCAGATCTCACGCCTTCTGACAATCCTCAGCCAGATTCTTCGCAGTCGCTCTCAGGAGACTCGAGACCTTGTGCGTGATGCTCTGGTTCGTATCTCCACAAGCCTCGGCCCGCAGTTCCTCTCTTTGGTATTCAAAGAACTCCGAAGTGCATTGACTCGGGGTCCTCAATTACATGTCCTCGCGTTTGTGGTCCACTCAGTCCTGGTGAATGTCACATCAGCAGAACATGTCAAGACCTTTCACAATCTTGATGATTGCATCAATGATGTTGCCCACGTTTCTGCTGAAGTCATATTCGGAGAGTCAGGAAAAAATGTGCTTTCAGAGGATTTCAGAACCAAGATGCGCGAAGTTCGAGGTTCATCATCCAGAGGTCTTGATTCTTTTGCTATTATTGCTAAGGTCATAAGTCCGAATAGGATTAGCAGCTTGCTCGCTCCTTTACGTGCCATCATGCAAGAAACGGAATCTCAGAAAGTCATGCACCTTGTCGAGGAAGTACTTAGACGCATAACTTCTGGATTGAACAGTAATCAGCACTTACTTCCCGTGGAACTCATCGTTTTATGTTATACTCTGATAAGTCAAAATGCGAAATTTCTCAAGCAAACAGAACGCAAGAAACTAAATCCTAAGGGTGATGCAATTGTTCAAGTGAAGAGAGAGGTTGTTGTGAATACGGACCACTACGCAAACAACTCATTCAGGTAAGTAACTTTGTATGATATCTTGTCGTCTACTTATTTTTCAAATAGATTTGTGGCATTCGGCCTAGATTTGTTCCATACCTCCATCCGGAGAGGCCGTTTTGACTTTCATGATGCTGAGACAATTAAACGTCTGGAAGGCATGATTGTCGTGATCGGCAATACCCTTTATTCAACCAACGCTTCTGTCATTTCTCTGGGTCTCAAGTGTGCCGCTGGTTTGACTAAGTGTCCTTTGAAGAATCTCCCCAGATCGGTGCCTGTCTTCATATCTCAGATAATTGATATCATCCGCCAAGCTGGAAGTACGGAGTCAGAGATCGTTCAAGTCGCCTTTAAATCTCTTGCCAACATCCTTCGTGATTTCCCTACTGCTCAAGCAAAGGAGAAAGATCTTATCTTTCTTCTCGAGTTGTTATCGCCTGATATAGAGGACCACGAACGTCAAACAGCTGTATTCACGATGCTTCGAGCCATCGTGGCTCGCAGATTTATTATTCCGGAGATTTACGATATCATGGAGAAAGTCGGAGAGATTATGGTTACCAGCCAGTCACCTCATGTACAAGAAATGTGCCGTGGTGTCCTCCTGCAGTTCCTCCTGGATTACCCTCAAGGCAAGGGTCGTCTGCGTAATCAGATGGCTTTCTTTGCGAAAAATCTCTCGTATGTATACGAGACCGGTCGAAGGTCTGTCATGGAACTCTTGAATGCTGTCATTACCAAGTTCCAAGATGCGCTGGTCTACGAATACGCCGACTTGCTATTCGTGGCGCTGGTCATGGTCATTGCCAACGATGAATCCGCGAAATGTCGTGAGATGTCAGCCCAGTTAATCAAAAGCCTGTACACCCGTCTTGATGATGAGAGGAAGAAACTCATATTCTCGCACTTACATGCATGGGCCACCCAGGATGCACAGGTTCAGCTTGTTTGGGTTTCATCGCAGGTGTTTGGGTTCATTGTGGATGTAGCACAGGTCGAAGTTCAGCCATACGTTGGACTGATGATGGGAGATTTGCACAACGCCCTTATCTCGAGCGTCAGGTCCCTGACTAACAACGAAGAAAATGATGGAGATATGGACATGATTGTCGACTTGGAATGGAAAGTCTCCTATCATTCCCTCACGGTCCTCCTCAAAGTGCTCCACGTTTTCCCGGATTTCTGTAGCCAAGACACCAAAGTATCTTGGAGTTTGGTCACCTCTCACCTACTCTACCCACATGCATGGGTCCGTACTGCCGCTTGCCGAGTTCTCGGTCTGTTTTTTGCCGCGTTACCTGTAATTGCTCCACGAGCTGATCTCACTGATGATCATCCGGCATCTCTGGTGGGGATGCAAGACGTTGCTAAAATGTTGTCAACACAGTTGAAGAGCGAGAATCTCGACGAGGTCCTCAGCATGCAGGTAGTGAAAAATCTCTTCTTTGTCGGAAAATGTTTTTGTGCCATGCCGAAAGCAACCTTCAGGACTGAATTCCCTGAGGCCTTAATGGATGATGAGACAGGGGATCAGAACGTAGATGAGGTACCAAAGCAAAAAGACCCTTTATCTTGGTTATTCTCGAGACTTTCGTATCAAATTAAATCTACCCATATTGCCAGGAGAAGCCGGACAAAGAGCAACGTAAGGCTTTCGTCAGTTTTATAGGCACTGGTTTTTGCTAAAGATATATTCCTAGGCTAATTGGCATCAACATCCTTTAGCGGTCTTGCGCTGGTTCGCTGCTATGACTTCTTACATGGATGCGGATAGGGTTGAACAATTTCTCGTGCACATTCTTACCCCTGTATATAGGTTGATAGAGGATGACACTATCAGGGATCCGCAAATGGGTGGGTACTCATTTCTTTTCTTAGCCCCATTGATTATTAACCGTGATGTAGAGGAAGTTAAAAATACCGCTGTTGAATTGCAAGACCTAGTACAGGCGAAAGTTGGGACTACAAAATTTTCCACCATCTACAACCAGATTCGCCAAAAAACGCAGGAGCTGCGGCGTAATCGCAAGGCGATGAAGACGTTACAGGCCACCACTAATCCCGAAGCAGCGGCCAGGCGGAAAATACAGCGCAATGTGATTAAGAAAGAGAGTAGAAAACGAAAAGAGAGGAGCTTTGCGTGAGTGTTCGTTTGCCATTGCAAGTCCTGAGTACAAAACTGACATGACTTCCACAGTGAGAACAGAGGCAAATTCAAGAGGAAGAAAAATGAATAGTGGATCTCATCTAGAATTTCGTAAAGTATCAGTCAGATTTATACACGTAGCAATTGGATCTTTATCTAACGATGGGAAAAATAAATTCATGGATGGTTGTCAGTCCATCAAAGTATCTGGGCCTCTGGTGCGAAAACATAAATCTGATTCTTCTACTGCTGCTTCGTCATCGTCCTCATTCCAATCACTCACTGCGTCCCAGTCATTTTCGAACTCGATGTCAAACGGCAAATCACGAGCGACGTTCGCCGATTCAGAGAGTGGGAGAAAACAAGCAAGAGAAAGAGCTCGATAGTCGCCTGTGTTATGCGACATGGTTTGAACCCAGCGGCGTTCTCGTAGCCTTTTGTGACGTTCACGGTCTTCCTCGAAACGCTTGAAGATGTCGTTGCGGGAAAGACGATCTTGAGCTTCTGGCTCGAGATCTGGCTGGGGAGGACCGGCGGTTTTTGTGTTGGTACGTGAATTTAGGGACGAAAGTAACTCGTCAAGTTGTTGCGGCTCCATCATGCGTTTTGTACGCCAGCTTTCAAGTATCTGAATTGGTTGCGGGAGATAAGTTTATATGGATGGAATGGACTGGACATACCTGCTTGGTACTTGAGAGATTTGGAAGACCCTGTCGTCCATCCGGGACGACGAGCTCGACTATCTTCGGTAGATCACGGGCTAAATATTCGACATAGAGAAATTTTGATGAAGAATCGTCTTTCTGATTCACTAGGCGGGATTTAAGTTGCTGGCACGTCTCGCAAAGCGAGTCCAAGAAATGGAGGATGTTGATCCGCGAGTTTATAGAACCCTGGTTGAATCAATGAGAGGCTGGTGGCTGAAGAGAGGATAAGTAGAGTGGACTTTTTGACATTCTTCAAGTATACATTCCCATAGATCTTCACCGCATTGAGCGAATTTCACCGAGAAACCGACGACTTTTTGAATAGATTGTTGTGAGCTGCGCTAGTATAGCTTCAACCTGTATGGCACTCAAACAGAGATATCTGATCTTACGCAGTAAGTCGCCTCAAAAGAGTTATGAACAGCATTCTAACTTCAAAAGGATCCATAGTTAACAATCAAGTTCAACGCGGTGTTCAAGACAAGACAGGAGCAATGTAACGTGACGTAATCACACTTTTCCATAATGAGTTAATGAGTTAATCAGTCTAGAGACTAGAGAGAAGGCGTCAAGAAACAGACAAGTGTTTGTCTGAGGTGAGCAAAAAAAATAGGCAAGCTCTACCAAGAACACTTCTGTAGGCAATTCGTCCTCACATGTGTTTTCCAGGAGTACCAAATACATTTATGAGAGATATACAACCACGTCTGTGATCCCTTGAGGCCGAAGGGTGCAATCCATAACTTCAGTCGCCAACAAGCTTGATATCAGAAGAACACTGGATAATGAATCCGCCACTCGTACACGAACTAGTTATGCTTCTGTAGCAGCCCGTCATTCATCTTCTTAATTCTCAACAATTGGCCTGCAGCATCCCCAACAGTCCTCTGAACCCGATGCTTCCCATCCTGGTTGGCATACGGGCCTCGTTGGCTGACATACAGCAAGGCAGGCAGTTGGTTCAGGCTCGCAGCAGCCCCAACAGCCCTCTGAACCAGATGGTGCATATCCTGGCCTGCATGTAGGCTTGGTTTCAAGGCATACGGCAGCGCAGATAATCTGTGGTTCAGGCAAGGCGTTGACCACGACTGCGAAAAGCAGGACTGGTGAAAATTTCAATTTCATATCTTTCACTGCTAATGAAAGGGTTAGCTGGTATGTCTGTATTGTACGAAGAGGAAGGCGTACTTAACAAACGGACGGGAAGTGAGTTTTGATTAGGGGTAGGAGTTGGGTGCTTTTATATCGGCTGCCCCCTCAGGCACCGTTCATGTTCGTTTGCCCAGTGGATAGTTTGCCGAAACGCCAAGCAAACATTTCTATTGCTGGAAATTAAATGTCATGATCTTGAATTCGTCACTGTCTCGATGGGACTGCGCCAATGACAAACATCCTACCTCGTCAACAAACCATATTCAAACCATATATATCTTCGTTTGAGAAATACTGAGATCAGATGGGTCAGTCGAGGTTTCAAACTGCAACAGTAAGATGCCATCGTCGGGACTTCTGTTGTTTCTCATTGGATTATCTGGACTGATGCTACTGAAACCATGTTGTACCTTGTCTTTCGAGAAATTGTTAGGCTGCTTGGCACAAGATGATGTATATCCACTACTGGTGTTTTGATAGAGTATCCCTTTGTGGCAGAAAACCCAGTTTGTATAAGTGGATTTCTCACATTGGAAGACATTATTAATGGAGTTTGATATGCACCATTCCTAATGCATGCAAGCGAGGTCGTCGGTTTTTACTCATTCTCTGGGTTTTGTGTCATCATCAGCATTCCCAAGGACTACGGATACTTTGATAATTGAATACTTTGTGCCATGATCCGGTACGTTTCAAATCAAATGGCCTATCAAATGGAGGAATAGCTTTCGTGGCTGCGTATCTGAATTTGGTGCAATTCTTTTGGCTCTTGGCACTTTCTTCAGCGCTATGGCTGCGTTACTCAGATCCGGGTGTTGGGATTTGGGCAGTTGAGGTTTAATGCATCAGGAATAGATGGATCCCTTTTCAGTTTGCAGGATTTTATCAAGAATTGATGATCATGAATGTGGGTCTGACAGAAACAATATCTTGATCTGAACTGTGATAGTGGCCTGCCCTTCAATGCAAGCTTATAAGGCATAGGTACATTTATGAACAATCATAATAGTATTAGATGAATACAAGACGTCGCCGGTTTCAGCTAGAAGCAGTCAAGTTTATATTTTGAATGACATTTAAACATCATAAGTCACTACCTTGACCGCCTGCTTTCGGATCATTGGGGTGACTACGCAGATGCAAAATACCAAAGCTTGAACCCGGTGTCTTCTCTTAGAAGACCCATTCTTTTTGGTCTGTTGGAGCAGCACGATCATTACATGGATAATACCAATAGATTATTAAGACGGAGGATATACAACACGTCCATTCTCCCTGATTTTCACTCTCAACCCCCACCATCTTAGCTCGTCTAACCGTTCCACAAGATACGGACTCATAAACCCATACACAAGTGCGTCACAATTCACCACTACCTCTTCCAGTACCTCTACCTCCAGCGAAATTGGTGTTGACAGATACCGCCTTGAGGTAACAAAGGATAGGAAGTCATCTGGCGAGATGAATAAACGTCCTCCGATTTCAAATGACCTCAGCTTTGGAGCGCGTATGCTCTGAGGTGACGCAGCCAGAGAAATATTAAGAGATGGAACGGGAATAGATAAATCCATAAGCAAACCGTTCGTGACGCCTAACCCCAAATCTAGGGCCAGGACCTTCACCATCCTCATCCTCTCGCATTCCAACATTTCTAATAGCCACCTGGGCTCTAATTTCTGACATTTAACCCTGAACTCCTCGATCACTCCGCATCTCGTGATAAAACCCATGATTGAATCCTGATCCCATTCCGTTTCTGGTGTGGACAGTATGAGACGTGTGAGATTCGGTGGTGTTAAATTTACCAACAGCGACTCGGCGCCTGGTCCAGAGACGGTATCAATTGAGAGATCCAGAGTTGTTAGATAGGTGTGGTACAGAGGGGCAGGAGGGGTGAAGAAGGACCCAGCGACATGACTGCGGACTCTCAAAGAACAGAGATTTGGACAGAGGCGCAAAGTATCGAAGACCATTGAGACGGGTATTGAACGATTTCTTGTGATAGTATATAAATCTAGACTGGTTATTGATCTGCGAGAAAACTGGAGACTCGATATTGCCACATTATAATCTAGCCTCAATTCCTTTAACGCCGCTGCTCCTGAAAGTAAGGTTATCAAAATTTCAGATGGATGAGACCCGGCTGTCGATAATTTTGTTTCATCGTGCGGAGTTACAATCGTACAATGCTCCAGGAGCGGGATGTGCGGCCCCCTCAGATTTGCTAATAAACCCCAGTGTGGTGATTGGGAGTGAAGGACGATGTAAAGCCGTTTCCAACGGTTTGCAACGCTCAGTAATAATCTCACAGCAAAGTTTTGTGAATCGGGATTATAGACGGGAGAACGGAGAGAATGCTCGACCATACAGACCGTGAGAGAATGATCAGATGATCGTTCCAGCCACGCGTTAATGAGTGGCAGCCGGCAGGTTTCTTGTAGTTCACCTCGACCAATACGAATACGGATAGTCGACCAGAGCTCCGGCATTCTGAGGGCTTGGGTGCGCCACCGTCTACAGATCTGGCTGAGGAGGAAAGGACCAAATCTTGGGTCGAATGTGTCCGGTATTTCCGGTATGCTAACGTCACTACTCAATACACCATTGCCCGCTTCGCATCTTCTGAATATCTCCGCAAGAACATTATCTGGAATTCTCCTACAGGGGCTTAACAGAGCCTTGTGTTCTTTGGCCAGGTGGGCCAACTTCTCCCTTTCTAGTGACAGCGTCTCCAGAATCGCATTCGCACGTGCAATTTCCCAATCAAATTGAGCAATAACATCTTGAATTTTTTGTATGTAAGCGGATATCTTGGATTCTTCTGCCGACGTTGAAGGTGAGAGGTTGGTATTCAGAAGATGCGAGGCTGGGGAGGGAGATACTGGGATATATTTCGATGTGAGCAGTTGGCCAGAAAGTATGATGTCGTGCGAGCAGTTGCCACAAGTGAGAAGTGTTGTGATTTGTTCTATTGGTTTGTCGCGGCCAATAGTTGACGCAAGAGAAGAACCACTACGAGCAAAAGAGGGAGGTAGAAAGGGTAGCTGTCGATCAGGCGTTGGGCTTCCGGTTCCCGACAAAGTCTGCGAACGTGCTGATGAGATGATAGACTCTCCACTAGAGGACTCAATGTCCATTGCATCAATGCTGTTGTCCCGAAGATGGGACGTGTTGCCAAAAGCGTGAGGATTTAGGTAGGCTGCCATTTGGGAAAGCAAATCTCCTCGGCTAGGTGCTGGTAGTATATCTACTGTATCGTTAGTGTCCGATTTTGTGATTGGATAGAATGTTTACAGGTGTGTATCTTCCCGGAGGATGTCGTTAATATTACCAAGCTTTCGTTAGGTTGAGCTGAAGACTGGTATAAGAACCGTGCTCATACGATAATAAAGGTCCCGATCGAGATGGATGGCAATGTTGAAGCTGAAAAATATAGGTTAGTATGCATATCGTCAATAATACCAATTAACATCACTTGACTTTGATCAACTCGCCCTCGGTTCATACGCTCGGATCAAATACGAGCCCGAGGGGAGTAGACTGGAGTTGAGTTGGGAGACGGCCAGTCGTATCCAGGGTTGCTTTTGAAAACCTTTATCTTTATTCGACGGCAAAACCGAGGTACCGCGCTTCCCACGAAGCCGAATGTTATTTCGAGCCCTGAAGCCGAGAACAAACTGCGATCAATGGATCACGTCGATGTGATGTTCTAAGACTCTACCTCTACTCAGTTGCGGTGACAGTGGTCTCAAGACAATACTTCGGTCTTGTCTTCAAAGGCATCTCTTAGAATCAAACACAACCTTGACCGCTACTCATGCCACTGCATTTCCAATCTAGCGGAATGATTTTTCGATCTGCATAGCCATTGATGCTCTTTTGAGGGGTCTCGACCGTGACTCACTCAAGTCTTTTACCGAAGATAGGAAAGGAAATTCATGGACATTATCAATGACCGATCAAGAACATGATTTCTGCCACCGACTCAATAGGATCAAATTACATTAATCAATATTGCGGCGGGCTCATGGAACTTGGGAGTATTTTATCATGCACATAAAAGGGGCGATTCTGGAATCAATATTCGACTGCATTGTTCTCTTCTTCGGTCATTCCATGTTATGTTTCAAAAGGCGCCAAATTGAGTGAGAAGCATGTTTTCTTTATTCTCTGGTTGATGTTGACTTTGAGTGCCATTGTTGTCAACAGGGCAACGGACGGAGGTTGTGTGCGGTACAGATTGAGCGAGCATTGTGGAACACTGGATGCCAAGTAAGGCAACGGCAGCACTAAGTATTTCGCCGGTCAGTACTCGAAATAGAAGCTGGTCATTAAGATTCGCGTTGGAAGTAACAGTTGCCCAAAAGTTCTCAAAACACAGTGATGTAACTAAGGATCCTGGATGTCCTTGATAAAGCTTCCTATTGGCCCATTTTCTCATCGACATCTCTACATCAACGAATTGACATAGTTATATTGATAATTCTAATTCCTTTCAAATGCAGTCACCAAATATCTTGCTTTTTCGTCTATCCTATTGTACTGTCTTGTCTCGGACCCGGTAAGAACGTCTACCCGGCACTATAATATCCCGCAACAAGTACCTCAGAATTGAGCCGGCCTCGACGTGATGCCTTGGGAAAATTTTATCTTCAATTAGAGTATAATGACTCAGTTCTTCCTCTGTGGCAAAATGTTTGATTATCCGTGTGTCATCATCTCTGGCATCTAGGAGATCGATCAAGTTGATATACTTGCTTTTCACGATCTAGAGAAACATTCAGAACGGGAGCGATACAGTGGCCACACTAATGCGAACCTCTTTGCACTTTGCTGGGGTTTTCGGAAGCACTTTAGTTCCCCAACGTCGAAGCAACTTGTGCCATGCAGGCAGGTCATTGTCGTCCTTTCCGTATGATAAATTAAACTGCCGCACAAGGGCAGTCTGATAATTACGCTGGAGTTCTTTTTTGATGCTTTTATCGTCTTCCTCATAAAACCCCTTCATGAACTCCTTCAATCGCTTCATCTGAAAAGATGCTGACTCCTTGGCCCTGTACTTAAATCCGGTAAAACTGGTGAAGAAACCCTCGAGCGGCTGCACCGGACACTGGTTTGCACCATCAACTACAGAGTGCACAAGTCTTCGTTCCAAACTTTTGAGATCAAGAACATCTCAAAAACAAAGAGAACCTACCGTGCATTGTTGATGATGGGTGAAACTAGAACCAATTTGACAACTGGCTGGGAAATTTCCCTTGAAGTACTGTCGGAATTCCTGGTCGTCCGATTGCCATAGCATATAAGGGTGCTCAATGGCCTCCGCTCATTCTCACAGCCAAAATACCAGACAGTGTTGTTTCTAGAAGCATAATAATATCGTCTGGGCGATCGTCAATAACACAAGAAGAGTAAGCATTCACTTCAAAGCGCCGAGACGGGATCTGCCATTGAGAATACACCCCTTGCCACTCATCCGACGGACGCAATGCTTGTAAGAGAGTCTTGATACCAAGAGATGCAACATGGGCAGGAACAGTGAAGCAAAGGGAAATTTTGAGATTAAAAGATATAAATATGAAAGATTCAATAACTATGAGATGGCCACTGAAGAAAGGCAAGCATTTTAGGGTATATTCATATTTCAGCCCACCGAGGCTTTTCGAAGTCTGAAGAAATCATTAGACGTTCAGTCTATACTCTCGAAGTAGACTGACAAGCGACTGAAAAGGGACGGCTAAACGTTGAGCTCAATGAATTGAAACAAGTGAATTAAATACCGTTTCTTACCTATTGAAGTTTCCTTTCCCTCCCAAAATATCGCACGAAGGGTGTGATTCAGTAGATCCTCTATAAATACGTACTTCCTCGGGAAAACATCTTTATTCTGATAATATACGGACTTAGCGCGTCTATCTTCCAGAATAGATAACCCAAAACGGGTAACTACTAATTTAGTACTGAAAATATCTGAGCGTACCTCTGATCATGCATCCCAACACAACGACTCACAAACACTTATATACACCCCGGAGTGTCTGTTCCTCCTCCACCGATGAATATGTCTCCAAGTGATTTCAAGTCCGTCCCATACGAAGTAATGAATTGGAGTACTATCGTGTATCCGTATTTTTTCGATGCTTCATCCCAGAGGTGATGACCTCGAGCCCCATCAGTTTCCTTGTTCCCTCAGTTTCGACTGGATAGCTGCAGACAGGGTATGGTCGCACTTTGAGTGCTGAACGTTTGTCCGAATTGGGCGTTATAAAATCTATTGACTCCCCAAAGGCCAGTCAAGATTAGATTCGAGCGTCAACTCCGGATCCATCTCAGTACTGACTCGTGAGCCACTTGCGAGACCACTGGACTTGTAGATTCGTGTGTTTCAGCTCGATTCGTGTCCCTGCATTTCATCTCGGTCCCCGTTATCATCTTCGCTCCTTGATTTGAAATGAGCTCGGACCCAACAGTGAAGGGACTATTTATCTGAATTGAAGCATCTTCATCGCCGGAACAAGGCTCTATCTGAGTGGGACAACGCATCTAGGAGACCCGATCAGCCAACGATTTTAACGAATTGATCTATTGCCTCGGAAGCTGAAGGATTACATATGAAATCCGGATGCCTCTCTAATCTTTGAGCTGGATTTTGTGCATCTGTGGAGCGTTTCCTCGTTGAATTTACACCCTATATTGTCACGACTACCAGCCAAGTATAATGCACATTCACCATTTCAAACTTGCCTGTGCGCCTACTGTCAACAAGGTTGCACGTACCTCGACTATGCAGTAAGGTGTGGTACGCGTGTGTCTCATGACGCGTGTAACTCGTCATCTTCAGGAAGAAAGTAGAAATGCAGTGTATCGTCGCGTCAAAGTACATATAAATCTATCCACGACCTAACGCCGATTCTTTCTCTTTTTACGCCGACTCAATGCGGGATCTCGACGTTTTTCATTTGGTGATAAGATATTGCGAAGGAGGTATTTCAATAAACTTCCCGCTGCAACATGGTTCCTTGGGAATACTTTGTGATTCGACAATGTGTATTCGCTCAACAAGGTCTCGGAGGCGAATTGCTCAACCTGACGCGATGGATCATCTCCAGCATCAACGAGGTCCACGAGGTTGACGAATTTTCCTCGAATCATCTGGTTGCATCGCGTCATTGACCCCAAAGCATTGTTAAAACTCAAAACTCACGCTTTTACACTTTTCGACGGTATCAGGGAGATCGTGAATTCCAATACGAGCGAGTATCCCATGCCAGGCAGTGAGATCGTTCTCATCTTCCCCGTAAGAACTATTGAATTGTCGGACGAGTGCCTCCAGATAGTCTTCCCAGGCCTCTTTTTGTTCTAGATCATCTCGCTTCCAGTCAGCCGTTGTTTGGAGTCGATAAAATTGTTTGGCTGCCGACTCCGCTGGATCATAGGTGAACCAGGAGTATCGGCTGAAGAAGGCCTGGAGAGGGCCCTTTGGTAGAGACATTGTCCTGATGTGGGAGCGAGGTGAGCTTCAAGATCTTGTCCCTATGAAACTTTGAGAGCGCTTACTCAGGTGTTCGTCTCTTATTTCAGTACTCTCCACTGCCTGTGAGAAGAAGGGAGAAGATTTGAACAAGGGACGCTCAAACGAATGTTACGCCCCCTTCCCTGCTGCTATCCTACCCCTTTAAGTACCTCCCTTTTCTCGTACTTTTCCCACAATGATGGAAAG
>Ga0153987_1000404_pt1 | contig 14134 bp, 9 predicted proteins | sample TSNC071MetaG_FD_102279 | JGI IMG/M metagenome (GOLD analysis project Ga0153987, IMG submission 102279) | Attine ant fungus gardens microbial communities from North Carolina, USA - TSNC071 MetaG | ecosystem: Host-associated > Fungi > Mycelium > Unclassified | place: USA: North Carolina, William B...
AGGACCGCCTCGCTTTAGATTGTTGAGACAGTAATAAAGGCGGTGTGGATCACTTGATTTGACGTTCAATAGAGGGTCACATTGGCTTTCAATGTCGGGTAATTATGCAAATACACGACTTGACGTTGCCCCTTAACCAGCTACTGGTGCTGTTGTATTTCAAATCTGAGCAACACAGACAACTACTTTTGCCGATATAGGTATTTCTTGAATTCCGAGGCTACAGACAGGTCACCTTAACAAAGTGACCCAACCGGAAGAGAGGTTGTTATTGGCATGCACCCCAATCTGTGACATCACGCCAACATTTTATTCAGCGAGCTTCGCGCTTCTACGTCCGCACCACTACGCATGTTTGGCCGTAGAATAGATGAGAAAAAACAAAAACAGAGAAGTATACATTCATTTCAAGCTCGGTGTCAAATGGGAAATCTTCATTTATATGTAATGGTTCATGATCATTCTGTACCTGCTCATGCGCTGCTCATTGACGGCATTTCCTCTTTGAAGAGGTTGCAGCGAAATCATAGCTCTCTCCGTTATTCTTCAGTAGTATCACAAACTCAATGGCCTCCAAGCGGCCCGTTTTGGCGGACCGAGAAACGGCCCACATTAGCCGCTTACCAGGTTATCTTTTTTAAAACATTTATTAAGGTTAAGGTGGATAGCTATATCAATATATATCAATATATCAATGGATGTATTTTGCTTGTTCCGACGATTAGTGAAATGGTTGTACTATGACTACAATCACTTAACAGGTCTTAAAATCGTTGGCTTCCACAGGATCCCAGGCAACTATGGGTAAGAAAATAAAAGGGCAGTTTCTGCATGGGAGAAGCCCGACTCTTTTCAGGCGCCAAGGTCGCATTTGAACTGCAATGGGTGGTCGGTTATTGTTCAGTATAAGCCCAGAGTTTTTCCGAAGTGAGACGGGGTAGTGTGGGGATGCCCGGAGAGGGTTTGATTGGATATCTACCCCTGACGCTCGCGACATGGTGTTACCATGCAGGTATTTTGGAAATCAATTCAATCCTCTAGAACTCCTTCGTCGTCGCTGGTCAGGGACAGGGGCTGTCCGAATGTTTTGTGGCCGAGGCGCAATGTCAATAACACAAGTTCAGGCACGGACAGGGCGGCCCGCATCAGAATGTGGTCTTGTGACTGGGGCTGCATATTGGATTACCCCAAGTTGTATAGGCCCCATATGGGAATTTTCGCAACGGGCCTGATACTTAAACCTGTCCCGAGCATCCTTTCCAGCCTTACGGCCCACCCCCAGGCTCCTCCAGTCAATGTCCAGTTCATTTTTCAAGAACATCCGCGTCTATTGCATGTGCAATTTCTGACCCTCTCCCTTGTCATCTGGCTTATCCCTCTTCACTAGGGCTCGCGTTTGTCGTGTATTGGGGCATCGTTTTGTTCGGTTATGATACGTATGTTCAAAGGTCACATTCCCATTAAATGATAAATACCTGATCGCCGTTGTAGTGGTATTGGGTCCGCATTCTTTGATGCAGGTGCTCTCTAGGATGCTCACCCTTCTCATGTAGTGGCGGAGTCGTCGGAAATACTTACTTCAAGTCGAAGTTCGGTATTCTTGGGAATATAGACCAGGAGAACGCAGTTGCATCCAACGTTGTGGCCGTCCTCCAAGCCGGAGCCTTCTTTGGCGCTCTTGGAAGTGCCCCGATATCAGGTGAGTCAATTTTCTCACTCTTCTCTTGTTCTCTCTGAGTAGTTGAGCAGCCAGGATTGGGAGGAGATGGACGATGGAGTTATTTACTCTGATCTTCGTTCTTGGAGCGGTAAATTCTACAAAATCTGCCTCTTCGATTTCTATTGATTTCTCATCTCTTAGATTCTCCAAACTGTCGCATCAGGTCCTCCAAATGGCCTTCGTCTTATATATGGTGGCCGTGTCGTTGCTGGTGTTGGTATTGGCGGAATATCTTCTGTGGCTCCCGCTTTTGTTTCTGAGTGTTCCCCCAAGGAGGTCCGGGGGCGTATCACGGGTCTTTTCCAGATCATGGTACGTTATCGAGACGATTTGAGAGACAGACTTCTTGAACGATCTTTTGATCAGGTTGCAACTGGAGTTATGATTTCATATTTTGTCAACTGTGCGTTCTGCTTTGGCTGTACTGTACTTTCTTCCATCAACTAAACTCTTCCACAGATGGCATTGGCATTCATATTACAGAGAGCGTATTGATCTGGAGAATTCCCTTCGGACTCCAGCTTGTCCCAGCCGGTATAATGGCTATCGGCATTTTGACGATCAAGGTGAGTGTTCTGTTCTTATCAGTCGATGTTACTGATTTAGCTGGTTAGGAATCTCCGAGATGGCTTGCGTCTGTTGGGAGGAATCAGGAAGCCCTTGCAAATTTGGCATACCTTCGGTGCGAACCCGAGGATTCTCCAGCGGTTGTCCACGAAATTGCTGAGATTGAAGCTGCTATCATTGAAGAACGTGAGGCCCGCAACGGCCTCGGTTGGAAAGAAGCCTTCTTTGGGAAGGGAAATTTTATTCGTTTCTTCATTGCCTTTTTCATCTTCCTTCTCCAACAATGGTGTGGCCAAAACTCAATTGGGTGTGTATGTCTTGTATTTGTCGCGTTGCATCATCTCATGAAATCCAACCAGTTATTATGCTCCACAAATCTTTGAATCCGTGCGTGCTTAAGCCAGTGTATGGATATGCTCATATCCTGACTTTGGTAACAGATTGGTTACACAGGAACCAAGGCGTCTTTACTTGCCAGTGGAATATACGGTAGGACTGAATTCGATGTGACGGTAACATCGTTAATTCTTGGATACAGGTGTTGTTAAACTTGTTGTTACGGCCATTTTCGTCTTTTGGGGCGTTGAGACTTTGGGTCGGAAAATGTCTCTCTTTATTTCCGCTATTGGAATGGGAACTCTCTTCTATATTATTGGTGCTCTCCTCAAGACACATCCACCTCCACCTGTTGTGGATGGTCAACCACCTCTCTCCCCACCACCTCCGTCTCAGGCAATGGCTGCCATGCTTTACATCTATGTCCTCTTCTATTCGATGGGATGGGGTAGGTACTCCTTTGTTCTTTATTCGAGCTAATGTCAAATTGTTGCTTCCAGGTCCCTTGCCTTGGGTCTATGTTGCTGACATATTCCCCACACGAACAAGACACTATGGTCTCGCAGTGGCGAGTGCCTCTCAGTGGTTGTGGAGTGAGTTGAAGAACAAGTCTCAAATGTTCTTTCCTGATGATGTATTCCAGATTTTGTCGTTTCAAAGGTTACCTTGCAGATGAAGACTAACTTGGGATGGAAACTCTTCATCATGTTCGCGACTGTCAACATCGGGGCTATGGGAACTTTTTCTCTGTAGGTATCCGAGTTGACTGTCTGGGAAACGTGTCGATTCACAGCTATGCGACGTAGTTTGATTCCAGAAACTAAAAACAAAAGTTTGGAAGAGATGGACATTATATTTGGAGCTGTTTCGGCCGAAGAACGGCAAACCTACATCAACAAGCGCGAGCAGGGTAAGTTTTTGTCTTTCCTTAAAGCTTAAATTGAATTATGTCTTAGCGTTTGGCCATGCTGACAATGGCTCGCATTCTGTGCGATCTGACTCCATTGAAAGAAAGGTTTAGTCAGAGGGGATTTTTACTACATTGACATGCTAAGACTTGTATTATGACGCTGAAAGTATACCATGACTTGTTGCAAATTAAAAGGTTCTGATAATTTTCAATGCCTTAGTAGTGAGGTAGCTCGCTACTAGAAACCCATGGGTTGATTCCTTTTGAAGGTTCCTTGCCACCAAAGAATTCTTTAAGGAGCTGTTGTACTTTAGGAATACGAGTGTTGTTGAATATGAATTCTGGGAAAGTATATCAATTATCACTCAGTTGATATAGTTGTGCATGCATGACTAGCTAGGCATGTAGTAAGCTCTGGTCCAATCTAGAGGCCTAGGTAGTAAGGTTAGTCATTATCTTAGAACAATCCATTATTTCATCTTACTCTGATTTTCTAGTTATTTGATTAGCCTTGACTTAGTGCTGGAACCTGAGTTAATACTTAAGATTGCAACAGCTCTCAGTACTCTGGGAGTTGACTCTTATCTTCCACAGATATATTTCTTAACGGTTAATCAGTGCTATTGATATACTTTTGAGATCAGAATCTGGTTAAGAAACAACTCGGTAACAAACGACCATATGTCCAAGGCACCAAAGACATGAGAACATCATGAACTATGATGATAGAGAGAGAGTATGTATCACAGTAGAATAAGGAATGCAAGCACTTGTTACTCCTGAGATCACTTTCCCGGAAAACTTCTCATTCCATTGCTATGTATCATCACCTTGATCATCATCATCTTGATGTGATTATAAATATTGTCTGGACCTGTAACAGAAACAAAAGATAGCTACCATCTTATGATGAGAAGTAGACCAATGTCCTTTTTTAGCAAACGTGAGCATCACAAATTGGAGAGGCGCAGTGACAGGTTTGGGTGGCGTTGGTCACTTTTGATATAATACAGCCAAACGCAGCTGAGGTGTTTGCTGTCCCCTCGATTTCCTCAGCTTTAATGGCAAATCAAAGTGAAATCTCTAGCCTCCCTCCTAATATCGGTAATCTGTGAGACACTTTATATAGAGTCCTCTACCTGATATGCGTTGCTGAAGGTATCGGAACAGCACAGGCCCTCCGGTTCGTCACTAATGTGTCTGAACAATTTTTATTCAAATGGAGAACCTGTATGATAGTTTTTGGGGATCGTCCTCAACAGTTACTTCCTTGGGATCTTGACGCTGCAATATTGTGAGAGCCAGTCACCGTCTTGACTAGTTCTAGTCTTGATATAGATCGAAAAGACAATTATATCTCGAAATTCAGGAGTGATGCGACCTGGCTCAGAAACCTCGGTAAATTGAATTTTGATCGCTTTTGGCCATGTACTGACGTTGCAAAGTTCATGTTCAGTTTATTTTGGAGACAATGCAGACTGCTATGAGCGTTGCCGATGGTTTTCATTGGTTTGTCTATGGCTATGGGAACATAGACAGACTGGGAGAATATTACTTGGCGAATTTCGATTCACCGATTATAAGTTCCGTTATCGCTTTCATCTCGCAAGGAGTGTACTGTTGGAGGATACACCATCTAGGCCGTTCAAAAATATCTCCTTTGGTCATTGCGTTTGTGGGTAATGCCTCCACAAGAGTTGATTCGAAGAGCCTAATTATAACAAAAGACCTCGTGTTGTCAAGTTGTCGGGGGATTTGGGATTGGTATTGTGGTATGTCATCGTCCCTCGTTTGTGTCTCACGATAAGACTAAGAGAATCAATAGAATCAGAAACTTGGAACTATCAATAATTGGGAAGATAGGTACAACGTTTTTATGATTGTCAGTATATATGTCTTGATTGCAACCTCATTTTGGATTAACTCTGCCAGTAGTTCTGGTCGGTTTGCAATGCCATCACCGATACATTAATTGCAGGGACCATGGTCTTACTCGTATGCCCTGTTTCTTGGGATTCTGTTGAGAGTACTAAGAGACGGATCATGTTAGCTTGTCTCAGCGACTTCTTTCAATTCATCTCGGACAGTGACGAAGCTAGTGCGTTTGGTTATTGAAACTAACTTGGCTAGTGGTAAGTATTTTTTCTCGCGTCCAACGGATAGAGTCATAATAACATGAAGTAAGCTTTAGTTGCAATAGCGGCATTCCTGACTACTGTGATAAAGCCCATCGCGCCACCTGTACGTCTCAATGAGCCTTGACATGGGATACCATCATAGATGACAAGACATTTTCATCAGCGAACTAGCTACTTCTTGTGCCCGTGAGTGCCTGGTCCAATCAGATCGGGACATTCGACTGATAGCGTGTAGAGGATACGTCCTCAGTAAACTGTGAGCAGTGGAACAATCCTTGTAGAGACTGAATGGTAGAATTCCTATATCTTCATAGGTACAGCAACTCCTTTATAACGATGCTGAATAATCGTCACTCGAGCGGTGGGGAACAAGATGAATCGAACGTCAGCCAAAGGAGTCATGTGAAATGCAATTGCTCCAGATTTCTACCTCGTCAGGTCAGACACAGTATCACGCCGAGCATAGCTGTCGCCATTTGCAGGGAGAGAGAAACACGATTTGATCATGACATCCAATGTCAGGATAAAGTGGTCGTTTCAAATGTTGCAGAAACCGGACAGTTGGTGTGAACTAGAACGTATTCTTACATTCTTACTTAACGATGGTGGTAATATTATTCGAATCGCATGTCACGTCACATGTATGCTGTGACACAATTGAAGAATAATGGTATCCAAAACAGGTATATCTTCCGAGGCATCGACTTATTCTCGCTTTGCAAGGATCCTCATTCATGACCCATGAGCCCCAGGATTTCATTCTTCAAGGAAGTAGCTACTTGATTGAATAGACGATAGGTGAGAGAGGGAGCTGACTCGTCAGAGCGTAGATCAAAGGTCGCTGTAATGAAGCTGAAGTCGATTTCGCAGATAGTTAGTAACAATGAAAACCTTGACCCTAGCTAGCTGCTCTCTCAACAAGAGCAATCAAAGGAAAACCCAGAAAGAAATAGCCCTAAAGAGGGAGATGACGATGAACCCTTTTTCTGAAATTTCGAGTAAAACAAAAATCACTATTCAGGAATTTGACAGTGAAAGGAAACAAACTCTACCGTGATACTCGAGCAAAATCTATCATTCAGACACTAGTATGCTAAACTTGTTCTAGCTGGACTGCATTTAAGGAATCTAGTCTTGCAGGATCATTGCCTTCTGGTTCCAAAGAGGCTCCTAACCCGATACCAAGATGTTTCCTCTGTCCTTTATCTACAAGAGAACTACCGAGCTTGTTTTGAGAGAAGCGACAATTTATGCAGCCTTTCTCCTCATCTAAATTTACTTTTTCCGGTCAACTATGGGAATGTCGTCCTTCAGCATTTGCGTAAAAACCAAGTGGTTCCAAGAGACAAATCTGGTTAGATAAACTCGCCTCATAGACTTAGGAGTCTCGATTCAGACAAATCATGGATCGTTATACAGAAGGGCCATGGCTGGAGATAGAACAGGGTAAGACTGTAAAAGAAATGAAGAAGATGAAAAGTTAACAAAAAAAACTAGGACACGGTCCTTCTGCCCAACAATTTGTATCGGAATTGTTTGAGAATAATTATGGAAATCAAGTGGAGAACTGCTGCAGCGGCTGCAGGACTAGATATAAAATTTCTCCTCCAAGCCGGAAAGTGGGCTTCAAAAACTCTGATATATACTGTGGTGTACTAATCACCGGATCTTTTGGTATTGGTAGAACTGTCATCCCTCACCTTAGCAGTCGCAATAAAAAACAGAAACTACTCCGTCATGGATGTCAGCTAGTGGTGAGATTAATGTAGAACTAGGCCATACTTGTCCTATACAGTTAATCTCTGGTCTCAATTTACACACAATCCTGGAAAGGCACACTGGAACACCCTAAAGAATATGTCAAGGGAACGACACATTAGGGAATAACTTATCAGACTAGAGACTTCTTGGATCCTATTGACTCTGGTCTTGCTGGCTGCAAAGACAAAAGGTGATCGACGGAAGGGGATGTATTCATTGTGGCTGACAGACCAGTTTCATAGGAGAGCAAGCGACAGGAGACAGTCACATTATCTGCAGTCTCACGAAGATAGCGTGAACGACTGGGGTACAACTACTGATCGAAGAGTCCTTTGAGGTGAAATTTTAGTGCTGTATAGTCTTTCGTCAGTGAAAACCAAAAAAGTAAAAATAGAAACATTGGAGACCAGTGTTTTGCAGCGAAATCGATGTCAGTTTATTTCTAGTCAGTAATCTAGTACAGATAAACACGATGATGTGCTACCGTCATACGACCTACGAAGACGAGCGAGCTGCAGCAGTTACTTGTGGCGCCAAATAGATTGAGGAAAAATTAGTTTTATGATAAACATGATACTGAGTGACTTCCAAAGGACCTGTCATTCGTCACCCGTAAGCAGTCTGTGAAAATCTATGACCTTGAATTTTGAAAGACGCCAGACCCTCTTGACTGTCTTCAATACCCTGTATGAAACCTAGAAATTTTTTTGACTCCTGATGGGACCTTGAAAAAGGTCGTTTATATTCATCTATTTCCAGCGGCAGCTCCAATAGCAGTAATTTAAGGAGCATTTTTCAGGACACTCATGGTTACTTGGCAATGTTACTCGCAAAGGTGTTTGACTGAGGGATCATTCCTGATGAGTTGATCGTTGTTGTGATGAAACATGTATCAATGACTATCACCTGTAGCTATGCACGCTATTGTTGTATTGAATCTTAGCATTAGCTGCCAGTAAAGGTGAATCATGTTACCCTATCTATCTACTAGCAAACTTTTCCTACACCCTACTCCTTCTGTTACATGCTTCATGTAGACACGCCTTGACGTTGGGTCTTATCTATGCTCTCCGCGTCTTGTTTACTTGTTGCAGAATAAAAATCTTGAATCAAAAAAAAGCAAATTCATGTGACCCTTACGGTCCTCCTCCACGCGGTCGGAGATGTCCGTTGACACACTGATAGACATCATCGAGATGCTATTGGAATAAAGTGTCAATCTACGCGTCAAATCAGAAAGAGGAAGCCGGAGGAAAGATAAGATCAGGTAACAGAGGTTACGTCACAAGTAGGAAGCAGACAGACGGCTACTCAAGACACCGACATTTTATCAGACAAGCTGGCCAAATTTGCTGGAGGAGTGGTACTCTATACATGAATGAATCGCTTGCTCGGGGCCATAGTGGAAGCTGAGTCTTCTTGGAAGCCTTCAATGCAGAATGCTGAGGCACATGCACTGACGATTGAAATGTTTCAATGTTCATCATGATGCAATATTAGATCGTTCCGGCAAATTCCGCATTCTCATCACTATGTAGATGCTATGTAGATGTAATGTAAAGATGTGTCTCATAATCAGGTAACATAGCAACAAGCCACAAACGCAAAGGTAAATCTTGACCGTTGTTGTCTTTTGTCATTAACTGTCTAGTCATTGAACGTTCCAAGTCCCAAGTATGATCAGTGACGCAACATAAGGAGCACTGAGATTCTGGTGACTACTGCAGCATGATACTGAACTGTAACTGTCACGAGTTCTGAACTCTGTCTAACCCTCGGATGGAAACAGCATCATATACTTACCCTGGTGACGATCATACGGACGAACATCAGCCCGGCAGCTACTACATGAAACAACTGGTGGTCAAGTCGTCGTTATATAAGGAGTTCTAACGGGTTTGCCTTATTCTTCAATCTCTCTCTCCCTCTTTCTCTCTTCATTTCCTTCTTTATCCTTCACTTTTCTTGAGCCAGGTGCTCTGCAGTTTTCTTCCCTGTCCATCTTTTCAATATAGTCCAAAGAAATCAAATATCCTTGCACATTCGAAATGGTCAAAATCACATCTGTCTTTATCCTCTCTGCTCTCGCTTTCGTTACCTCGGCTGCACCTCTCGAGAGGCGTATTGCACAGAACACTCCTGATTCCAAGGCACCTTGGGAGGCTGCATGTGTGAGTCTCAAATTTTATTACTTCCCCTAGCCTTTGTTTCTCATCTTCTATTCCATGTCTAGGATGCTGCCGGTGGGGGAGCTGATTGTAACCCAATTGCAGTTACCGCTGCAGGTACCCTCCTCGCCGCTGCAGGGCCTTGTGAGCAACAAGACTCTGCCGACGCCATGATCGACCTTGCCAAAAAGCTCAACAATGATTCTGAGATGATCAGGCTCGCTCAAATCTTTGTTCAACAACCTCGTAATGCTGTATGTCTGTCCGTTCCGTAACTCAAGCGTTGTATTCCTTAATGCATAGATATAGCCTGACAGTCTTCAAGTCCCTTATTGCCAATCGCCGCCCAGAAACACTGAGCTGAATGGACTCTTCCATTGTCAATTCGCGGGATCCGATTTCCCCAAGTTTAGTGGTGATCAAACGGGAAACATCCCTCTTGGACTTGGTGCATCTGTTAACCCCGCTGGCTCTTGCCCTGCGAAGCCTGATGGCCCAGTCCCCGATGGGGTGCAATTGAATACCCTTGTAAGCGATCCTGGCGCAGGGGGCTCTGTCGGTACTGGTGCCAGTAGTGCCAGCAGTAGCGCCAACAGTCCCAGTACTGGTGCTGACAATGGCGCAAGTGGGAGTGCTGCCGGTAGCTCTTCATACAAATCAGCAAGTGGCAGCTTCAAAAAGCGTAAGTGCAGACTCCTGTACTAGCCTTTACACTCTCAAACATATCTCATACAGAAAACGGTCTGGACGCTCAATCGCTGAACAAGAAGTTTGCAAGTCTAACCAAAAGTTCTTCATGTTCGTCTGGTGAGAACGCATGTGTCGGGACCGCCTTTGCTCAATGTGTGGGAGGAAAATTCGTCACGACACCTTGTGGTAGCGGTCTCACCTGTGCTGCATTGCCTTTAGTTAATTCTAAAGGAACGTCGGTCACTTGCACTACCGCTGCGGATCGCGATGCCAGGATTGCGACTGCTTTGAGCTCTTGAATAACGCTTTTGGGACGTCATTCACGCGATTTAGATTAGTTATTTCAATTGTATTTGTTGGCTATTTGGTAGGGGGAAGAATAATTGATAATGAAATTGTAATTGGCTTTTCTTGCGACCACTATGTCTCGCTTGGTGGTTGTAGTCGAGATGTAGATCATGCACAAATCCACCGGACACAATTGATTTTATCACTTGATGATCAAAAAAAACTTTTTTGTCTCGTTATTTAATCATCCTATCCATGTCAATTGTCTTTGGGAAGTGATATAGCGAGCGACGTATCCCGATACTCCCCTACGTACGCGATGCAGGCCATCAATAAGGACCGATCTGACAAACAACTGTTTGTTTGTGAGAACGATTCACACAGTGAGCTCCATAGTTACAAAGAAGTTTCTGGAGTGTGAAGAATCTGAACAAGGCGAATCTGGAAAAGGTAAGTTGAAAGCTGCGCTGACCAAGAAGGAATGACATTTACTGATAAAAGGCCACTTTCTATTGGCCGGAAAGAGAGGTTGAGATACCCGCTGATTCAGCTTCATTACATTACATACATTTAAAAGGAAGGAGGGATAGGTCTTGACGATCTGATAACAATGATTACTTTCTACGATCTTGCAGCTAAAGAGCCTATCAAATGTTGGTCGCCTAATCCTTGGAAAGTCCGGTAATTACAAAACCCTCTCCCTCCCTTTCCTGCCAGAACACTGACTCAGTGACCTAGATACGTCCTCAATTTCAAGAAACTGCCGTATCACACGAAATATGTTGATTTCGAGGACGTAGATCGCGTTATCAAAGAAGCGGGAATTCCTTCTTCTCGACGAGGACCAGACGGAAACCCATTCCATACCGTCCCCTCCATCATCGATAGGACAACCGAACAAGCTCAATCCGTCACCGATTCCTACGCCATTGCTGAATATCTCGATGCTCAATACCCAGACACACCCCGAGCATTCCCGGAGGGGACGGAAGCTCTTCAAGCGGTCTTCTACCGCTTTTTGAATGAAAAAATAGGAGATTTGGCGACCATCGTTCTCCCGAATATTCCAAACATTTTGAGCAAACAATCAAGTTTGGAGTACTACTCTCGCACGCGTACCGCAAGGTGGGGGAAATCCTTGGAAGAAGCTAAACCGAAAGGCGAAGAATTAGAAAAATTATGGAAGAGCGTAAGAGCGTTGTTTGATGAATTGGAGAGCTGGTATGCAAAGAGCAAGGGTGCATTCTTGGTTGGAGATGAACCATCTTTCGGCGATTTCACTCTTGCTGGGTACCTGCATATGGTCAAGATTGTCCAGGGGGAACAAAGTGACGATTGGCAAAAGATGAGCGCTATGAACAATGGGCGATGGGTCAAGTTGCTGGAGGACTTGGAGAAGCATGCTAGCGTCGATAATTAAGGACTACTCGTTACATACAAATGTCTATACGCCATAAACTCTGCGAGCGTTGTCTCTTGCTATACGCATAACCATGTCCGCAGTCCATGCCGTTGGAGCGTTCTCAGATTGATTGACATCGCTCTCGCTATTTTTTTCGTTGACAATATTGGCGACAAATTGCGCGGTCCAAGGAATCATGGCTGTGTGGCAAAGGGGGAGTCTACGACCTTTGAGAGATTCACCGTCGAGAGTGGAGGGAGAGAGGAGTAAAGGTTTGCAGGAACCATGTACGGAGCGTCAGTTTCGAGGAGGATGCGGAGAGGCGAATGGGCAGAAGAGGGAGAAGCAAGGAGGTTTCTGACAACTTGGGATGTACATTGGTTAGATGTGTACGTTATGACACCTGTGATATTTGTCAATAAACAACACGGGTCGCAAAAGGGTCCAAGGAGCACCTGTGATTCCGATGTAGAGGTTTGGAAAATGAGAGAGGAGATTTGAAGCGAACTGGGGCGTGTCGGTGAAGCAGTGGACGTGAATCTGCGACAGCAAAATAGAGTCAAGGATCGAAAAAGGGACATGGAGCGTACTGGATGTTCTCTGGGCACCTCTTCTTTCAATATCCTTTCTGTATCCTCGTCTGCTTCTCGAGTGTGTATGGTCAGAGGTTTATGCAATTGCACGGCGAGCCTGAGTTGACGGCGGAAGACGGACTGCTGAAGGTCGCGCGGGGACAAGTCGTAGTGGTAATCGAGGCCCATTTCTCCCCAGCCGACACAGCGGGGATGGGACATGGCTTGGACACTGAGAGGAAGGACTGAACAAAGGAGTATCAGATGGAGACGAGACGTACATTTCAGCCTCAGTTTCATCGGTGTAGTGTTTTGCGTCGTGGCTGAGGGGTCCGTGAGCGGATTCAGAACAAGTGAGGATGCAACAACGCACGGGTGAGCACCTGCAAGACGATCAGCGGCCTTGAACGTGGATTATGAATCGGTGCTCTCACCCATGACAAACCAGTAGTTTATTCCACCCCAGCGGTCGTCGTGGGCAGGGCTGGAAAACTCGCGCCAGAGATGGCGGACAGGTGCTTCACACCAGACGTCGATGATGGACTCGACATTTCGGTCGCCGTACAGGCCACGAACAAAGTCGAACACAGTTTGGTATTTGCAGGCCTTATAGCGCTGGCGATAGGCCTCGAAGGTGGAAGCGAGATGGGTGTGGGTGTCGACGATGGGCGCTGCCGACGGTGGCTTGGGCAGCCGCAGCCAAACCTCCCCCAGTGTCTTCTTGGGCATTGTCCTTGGTATTATCTGTAATTAAAAAAACATTACTTTGTTTTGCGAATATAAATTTGATGTGACATCTTACTTGATGGTTGACGAAAAAGATGATCCGGGCAGGATTCGAACCTGCATGCATATGCGACTGGAACCCGTGCCCTACTCTTACCAATCGGACTAGTCTACCAGATTCAATTCCCGACAACAAGTGCCATCCCACCCACTAGGCCAGCCCGTCATTCACATCAGACCTCCAAGTAGGCTGCATTGTCACTAACGTGGTGACCTTGCAACATGGTGAGGTTCAACACTACGGAACAGAGAATCGAACCTGCAATCTTAAGTAACCAGCTGATATGCTCCACCACTGGATTACTGGATCTCATTATCCAAAGTAAGTACCCATGTGTCCTTCTTGACTTGGCATTCACACAGGCTTCTTCAAAGCACCTGTTATTCACCAAATCAACTTTGACCAGTATTACTCAACATGGTACCATCCTAGCATGATATATTATAGATTTTTTTTTAAATCAGCAATTTATTACACAGGGTATGTAGACAGACTGTGGTAGAGCTACAGAGGCCCTCTACTTATATAAGAGAAGAAGAAAGAAAGAGAAAGAAAAGGAAGAAAAAAGAAGATACTAGTTGTTTAGTATTTAGAGGTGAAAATACTAGTTGTCAAAGCAAAAGACATCTAGTGTAAGGATTGCTTAGCAAGGCACCTTACTGTTAAAAGACGAGATGCATATGAGATGACTAATCAAGTAATATAAATAAATATTACATTCCTTGATACAACAACACACTAAATTAGTGAGACACTAAAAGAACCTAGAAATAGATACTTGGATAGGTATATAAG
>Ga0153987_1000405_pt1 | contig 14133 bp, 12 predicted proteins | sample TSNC071MetaG_FD_102279 | JGI IMG/M metagenome (GOLD analysis project Ga0153987, IMG submission 102279) | Attine ant fungus gardens microbial communities from North Carolina, USA - TSNC071 MetaG | ecosystem: Host-associated > Fungi > Mycelium > Unclassified | place: USA: North Carolina, William B...
CAATCTCAAACAAACAAACAGAGCCCTTCTAGTCTACTTTCAATTGACAGGCCATGTTGATCTAAATAGGTATTGGCCTTGATCTTGTTGGCGACCTCCATGATAAAACCAGCTTTTATATCAATCATGAACTGGAGAATGCTTTTGTTGACAATAACTCAAGGAAGGACAAAGCAAGAGATGTGCTTATGCAGCACCAAGATTATCTGAGTTGGAAACAAAGAGATATTCTTTGCCCTCTATGAAAGGGGTATCCTCATGGATCAAAAATCATGATTGACAGCCAAATGGAAAAAGGGGCAATGTATAATTCCAGAGAAACCTAAAAAGACAAAGACGTGCGTAACTGTTGAAATCTATAGATAGACCTTTTCAATGAAACTCCATCACAGCATAGCATCCTCTCATTTATTGTGGTTTGAAATGCTAGGGTGCCTTGTCGTAATCTGTAAACTCGAGCTGAATAGGACACACTGAAGAACAATTGCGTAATTTTCCTGGGTGGTGACTTGTCACCAGGAGTTTGTAGCCACCAATGATCTTCCCCTTGTTTCCTCGGTTTCTGTATTATCTCCTGAGTTAGTTCCTACCTCCTTCAAGGTTCCACATGACCACCTAGATGGATTCTGGCCCCTCAAAAATTTCTTGTTAGAAAGCATAGGACTGAGGCGGAATGGATTAACGATCAAAAGGATCGGCCATCTGCTGACTAATGTCACACTTCGAGGGCACAGCCTGTCAGAAAATGACGCGTTGATGTTGATCCATGCTGCACCAGTCAGTCGCAAATTCAATTAAGCGATGCTACACCATTCATCTTAATCGTTTGGCTGTACGTTTCATTCAATTGGAACATATCAGTCCATGATCTTTATTGACAGCATCTGGGGTGTGATAGTATTCCCGATTTCTTCGCAAGCCAAACTATTCACCCGACTAAAAGGGCGACTCACGTTTCGTTCAGCCTGTGACCTGGGCACAGAATCACATTCTGTGTCTAACATCTGTAGACTGCCAAACGGATGTGTGTGCAGGTGAAATGATACATGATCAAACAATAATAATAAGCCCTCGAACAGCTCAAGAATAAAACCCCGTACAGACATTTCCAAGGTCATTAATTTTTTTCGTCTTTCAAGATTGCGGTGCTCGCTTTACAGTGGGCGCCTCGCTTAGAACGGTGAAAGTCAATGCCTCGAGTCAGTGAAGTAGGACGTGAAGAGTGGTGTATAGAGTTCGGGTCCTATATGTGTAGCGGAAGCTCCATTTATACTCCTACGACTTCGTGGGAAGTATCTAGATTGATTCAGTAACGTTCTGGGTCGTACGACATGCATTTTGTTTTGAGTATGATCGCAGGACAATGCAAGATGCACGTAGACACTGCGGATTGATCAAGTATGGTGGCTTGGGTGAGTGCTCTACATCCAATCACGGCTCAAAAGTATAAAAATAAATGATCAGTCCGTTAGGTAAGGAGATGAAAGAATCATACTCCTCTCCATCAAGCTCATGTCTTCCATGCCTGTTCCATGACTTGTCATTCCGCAATCATACTTTTGATTTCAGTTGGTCTCTTAATTCAACAGCATTTTGGCCAATCACACGACATTACAACGATCTCGCGTTCAATCTAAAATAAACCGGATGATCCCGTTTTCGAAATTTTGGTAGGGTTCCGAATTGCACCCAGACTATGGAGTTCAACATAACTCCGGGGATAGTCATTTTGTTTGAGAAATGTTAGGATGTCTCTTCTTCCACTATAGCTTCCGAAAACCAAGGTGCAGGATATCAGTTTCAAGCGTAGCAGTTGTGACTAGCGGAGTCAGTCACCGTTTGATCACAAAAATGAGCATCCGGACAACAAGTGGGAGTAATCCTACTGATCACAATGTCTAGAGATTGTCTGAGTTAATTTTGAACAGGACTCCCGCGTTGCATCACAGCCTGTTGTTTCCGGCAATGCAACATATCCGTGACATCTACATTCCTATGACTCCAATAACAATGGATATGTTTCCGACGTGGAGGTCTTTGATACATACTCCATATGGTAACCCGCATTGCGTCAAGCGCCGGCTAATTGTGCTCAGGACTGATTTGTCACAGAACTAGACCATGACGTTGCATAGCATTTTGAAATGTAAGCCGTCATCCTGGCTCTTATTGACATATGGCATTTGAATTCGCGGCTTAATGTGGCCTAAAATATCATGTAGCCGATTGTCTAATTCACAACACAGTGCAATGCAATTTTCTTCCAAGTATTTAAACTCATCGTTATGTTTCTGCTGACTAACTATTCCCCCTTTCCCTCCTTACCCTATAACAAGAGTACCAAAGAATGACTGGAAAGCATGTCCGTTTTTCAAGGAACGCTATTGTGCACACTTTCTCGCCAACACTCCATCCCCCTCCACTTATACATGAGAGCCATTCACCTGCATCCACAAATTCACTCCTAACCCCTTCAGAGTATCAGTCACCGCTTCCTTCTACGAGCTTGCGCGACAGGTATATAACGTCACCAGTAAAACGAGCCCACTCCCCACGTTACTCCCCATTGCCACAACTGCACCATCTACTCGAGAGTTCGTCGAGTCCAGAGCTCCTATATGACATTCGCCTCCAACCAGTGCAGATTGTCTCGAAACGACGCGTTATAACCTCTGAAGAATTTAATGACCCAGCAATTTCTCCCCGGATACCCTCCATGACTATCTTCCATAAATATCTCCCTTGGAGTATTCACGTGAAGCCAAGTGGATATTCGCGAAGCAGAAGGATGCAGTATGTGACTGTATGGGATGTTCTGAACGCTATACACTCCTCCCTGAGGGAGACTATCCGTCAACAAGATTACGATAATCTTGGGCACGGAAGCCAGCATCAGAACAGGGTGAAGCACGCGTATGAGAGCAGATATGGGTTGCACCCTCGCAATTCTCCAGGCTATCAAGCCGAGAAGATGGGTGGTGTACGGCGGATTGATTTCTTGGTAGAATGCGTCAAATTCATGGGGCTCACACCTTATAATGTGGAGAGTGGAGAGTACACCTTGCACACGCGTCACTGAGCACAAGGTGGAATTCTGAATCACATTCTACAGGTTAGAAACAGTGACTCTGGATATCTAATTTATCCTTGACTCGATTTGAGATTTGACTCATGTTTTCCCAGCATCTTGTTTGGATATGATCTTTATTATATCACCTTCGATACCCAATGATACATTAACTATCGTACAGCATAAAATTGATATAGTGCTACGTAATGCTTCATATGATGTATGTATGTAATTGTACTGATCATGATTATATTACAAATTAGGATAAAAGGGGACTAATAGGAGTGGACCTGAATCAGGCACTCCAATGATCGACCGGTTGAATTGGCCGATTTGGCATTGGCAGTTATAATCTATATAAGTTTTTGAATTGCACCACCCCAACGTGTTCGAGGCACAAGCACTGTCAAGATCTTACATTACATTGCATCATCATCTGTAAAGATGTCGATGTCAGACTGGATCGCCCGCCAATGATGATGACCAATGATTCTCGGCTCGGCAAAATAGAATAGAATAGGCTTTTGTAGGGCTCACAAAGAAAATAGCCAAACTTTATTGTAGAAAGAGGTATACTATGACTACATAAAAAACCAAAAAAGGATCATTCCCAAAATGATGACATCATTCATCATCATCTTCCTCAGCGACGCTCTGACGAATGGTTGTCTTCCGTCTAGGTGGGGCTAAACAAATGACGCTAGCACAAAAGACGATTTGAAAGCACTCATGACAGACCTTTCCTTGTTCCCCGACTTCTCGCGGACTTTCTCTTGATCTTCTTTTCTAGAGCTTGATCTTCTTCACCTTGAACCTTGTGCTCCTCCAAAATCTATCATAAAGTTAATGGGCGCTCAAATAAGAGGAGCCAGAAATTTATGCCTTTTCAAATTCATCCAACTCGGTATCAGGCTTATCTTTCGATTTGTTGCTCCTCGCCTGTAGGCATCATCAATATGGTTACTTGAAAGGCAGATAAGGGGATTATACCTTTATCAGAATCTCCTCAAATCGCTTGTAAACTTCTGGCTGATGAAGCTTATCACGGTAGAATTGTAGACCTTCGATCAACTTCTTCACAGACCTGTCACTCTTGAATGGCAACAGCGAGAGACAGTATGCGATATCCCTCCATTGTCGGGGATCCTCAGACAGGCGGAATCGCTGACAGAGTTTCTCAACAATACTTTCTGCTTGCCTTTCCTGCTCAACCTATGAACATCAAAAATTCGGAGAGTAACATTGATGGAGCCAACCTTGTCAATGAAGGTAAAGATATATTGCAAAATAGTTTTGAAATTTTCTTCAGGAACGGCATGGTCACCCGTGGAAAGGTGGCTGATGACTGCAAAAGTTCGTTAGTTCATTGTGAAGAAAATCATAATAAATTTACCGTCAGGTAGATTGTTGTAAATCGCATTTTCTTTTGTAGATAGTTCTTTGAAAAACAATTTCGCAAGGTCCTGGATACGTGAGTCCTTGTCCTCCAAGCATTTGGCCATCTCTCCCAGCTGACCCTTAACTTTGATCATTGCATTCAAGATCAAGTGCGTCAACACCATCAAGGTATTCTTCTTAACTTGAACAACACTATCCGATAAACCGCGATACAGCTCATGCGAATTTTCGTCTATAACATTCGAGAACGAAAGTGCGATGTCTCCAAGCGCGATGACGACGTTACTCCTAATCGTGGCATCCTTTGAGGTTTCAAGAATTCTGAAGAGGAGATACAGGTTTTCTTCGCAGAACTTCGAGCTGATGCAAAGTAGTTTGCCAAGTGCTACTGTAGCAACATTTTGTACTAATGGGTCCTGAGCAGCGATATCAGCTAGTTGAAAACTAGCAATAAGACCTCATACCTTATGCTTCGGATACTTACGGCATATTCCAATGACGAATGGTGCAAAACGGGCTAGTAAAGCTCCTTCTCCATAGAGCAGCTCGTCGTGTCGTATGCTATGAATCCGATCGCCGATTTCATCTTCGGCATTACCCACTACCTGATCTAACTCCTCCCCATCCTTATCCTTCGATGATTTGCTCCCTTTCGCTTTCTTCTCTTCTAAATTCCGCATGAAGCTGTTTGAGCAGAATTCAACGTCAAATTTATTTCACTTACCGGCGAGCTTCTCATCTTTTTGCCTCTTCCATTCTCTCTCAACTGTCTCCAGAAATACGAGTTGCTTGAGACCAACGTGCCCCACAACACTCAGAAGCTGGCTGAGTCGGAAAGTATCCGTGCCGCCCTTACCATTTTCAACGTTTTGTGACATTTGAGTTGAGACAGTTTGTGATATTGACATAACTACATCCCCACTATCGTCAACCATGTTGTGGTCTTCATCCGCGGAGCCCTGCGAGGTGAAAGCCTTCTCGACAAACGACTGAAGGACCTTCTCTGCCCACTGAGCAGGGTCCGTACCAAGTGCATAAACCGTGTTGATAATGTGTTCCGCCATCTGGAACCAGTCCAGGTTCCGAGTCGGTTTTTGAATCATCTTTGCCAATACCACGAATATTGGGTGGTCCATTGAGTAGCGGACAGTGTCGTCTTTCAGGGATCCTTTGACTTTTTTGGCACTACCGCCGAGACGCTGAAGGGCAATACAACTATAGCGGACTAACTGAAAATCTCTCTAGGAGACGATGTCAACTGTCTTCAATGAGCAACTCAACGAAAGTGGACTCACTGTGCCTTGCTTACCAAAGCCCACCTTAAGCATCGTGTCAATCTGATTTTCAACAATCCCCTTGTCCGCGACGGCCAACATCCCTAATATCATAATTGCACCTCTTCGTTGACTAGAGGGAAGATTCTTGTTCGAACCTACATTTTTATTTCATCTCGTAAGCTCAATCTGACTGAAGTACTGACCGTAAATCTGCCACAGTCTAGCAATGACTTGTTCGCCTATAAGATCGCTCTCCATCATAATCCTCAGCATTTCCTCTAAGCTTGTTATTTCCGCCAGCGAGAAATCGTAAGTTAGCCTAAGGTTAGCCGGCGAGTGAGACAGTCATCTGCCACATAATTGTTAAACTCACTCAATCAGATTCCTTGCGATTCGGTTAACTTGAGACTTGGCATCCCCCTCGGGAACTTCAAAGTAGAGGGAAGAGTAAACCTCGAGAAGGCGCTGCCGAATGCCCTTTAGATCTTCTCCATCTCCCGAAACAGAGGTATTATTATCTTTCGTCCAAATTAGATGTATCATCTTCTGAATGCCTTCCTATGAATGGAATCCAGTTAATTCAATAGAGCTCAAGTCAACATCAATATTAACCTCAGCATCCTTGAGCCGATACTCATGAGCAACCCTGAAGAATTCCATTGTCTCCAGAACTTCAGCTTTGTTCGTTGACCCAAGTAGTTTTTTGAGATTCTCCATTGCATCACCAAGCAAACGTGTGAATGTAGTGGCCTCAGCATAATACTTTTGCTTGAGTTTTAGATGGAGATGTTCATCAGCTTCGAGGGAAGAAAGAGCTTGCTGCTCCTGGGCAAGTGCTTCAAAATTCAGTTCCGATCTTCGTGGCTTGAGCTTGGACGCCCTCTGTTTCTTACCCTTCTGTTTTTTCGAAGAGTTGACTTCTTCCTCGTTGTCGACTGGCATAGAGTCTTCGTCTTCGTCTTCGTCTTCGCTATGAGAATCCCCCTCGGTTGATGCTTCCTCGTCGCCACCCTCGTCGACATCCATCGCATCTTCATTACGACAAATCCCTCGCCTAGAGTAGAACATGAGATGCACACTTATATCGCACACAGCATCTACTTACTTTTTGCTTTTCTTCCTCTCTCTAGGCGATTCTTTCTTGTCCTCATCTACGCCTTCATCCTCATCGTCTTCCTTTTCCTCGACCTCCCCTTCTCCTTGCATTTCAACCGCCTTGCCAATCTTATCCTCAAGCTCACGTAGTTGTGCTTTGACAGATTCATATTCAGCCTCCCAAATTTCTGCTTGTAGCGTTCCACCGTGCATCATGCCGTACGGATGAGTAATCAGCAGCTTCGTCAGTAGACTGATAGCGGATTTTCTGACAGTCGACGCCTTGTCCTCTAATGACTCGACAGCAATACGTGTGCTGTCCAAGCGCTGTTTAGGGAATTTAGGGGTTTTGATGTCGAAAACTCTCGACAACACCGAAAACACTTTAGTGCGAACGTAAGAGGAGGTATCGAGGGCACGCTCGTGGAGGAGATCGAAGAGACCATTGATCTGTTTTTGAGTCTGTTTGGAATCGGCATTGTCTTCCGAGCTCCCCGCAAGTTCTCGGATGATATACCCTAAGACTTCGACCATAGCAATACGCATTGGATAGGCCTATGAATTCGGCATTTCAGTTTAGCATCTACACAGCCAGGGAAAAGCGGCTTGCCTCCGAGTCTAGTTGTGCCAACAACAAACTTAATTGTTTCAAGACTGATCTCGGTTGATGGTCCGCGTATCGAATGAGAAACCTCGAGAAGTTACGCGGTCCCTTATTGTCCTGGGCGTTGAACGTCTTCCCTGCGATTTCTCTGAGAATGTTGTCTCCGAGCTGCACATGGTCATATGTTGTAGCGAGCATATTCAAGAGATCAGCCAATATTTCCGGCAGGTGCTCATAAAACTGAAGGTTCTGAATGATGTTGGTGTTGGCGGTGAGGATCTGACCGTGGTGCTTGACAGAAACGCAGATGACCGTTTGAGCAGAGTATCTAATCTCCATCTCTTTCATATACTGCTCATTCTCGAGTACATGATACGCTGGCTTGACCAAGCAACTGTAGAACAACTTCCAGATAGGGGTAGGACTTGGATGTAGTTTATCTCACCTGATAAATGCATCCTTCTCAGTCATTGCCGCCCAAATCCTCTGCCAGTGCGTACCGACCATGGTAATTGCCTTAGTGACCACTTTGAATGTTGACGAAATTTGCTTCTCCCATGAGAACATCTCATGTATCCTTGCAGCTGCAGCAGCCTTGATGCTCCGGCCCCCTCCGCTCTTGCCCCCCCTCCCCCTCCTTGTCTTATGGGCAATTACCAGTGGGCCATCCTCCTCGCTTCCTTTGATATTGTCGGCAATAGTGACGAACCAGTATAGTAGGAATGCAAATTTCTCAAGAGGTATTTTATGCGTTAAGCAAGCTTCGTGGTCTTCAGAATCGAGATCGCGCATCACGCCATCTATCTCCCCTTGAAGACCGGATGTTATTGAGTCAATGACTTTGTTCATCGTCGATCCTGTCGCTGAGGACGAGTGCTTGAGAACGCTCCTGAAAATGTCAAATACTTCAGGATCTGCGATTGCTGAGCTCAAGTTGGCAACTGCTTCTACTGCGGCTATTGACTGGTTTTTCAGTAATCGCTCGACATCGTGCTTTTGAAACAGACCTTCCAAGAGTCTTGTTGGATCCTCTGAAGAAAAATCCCTTTCATTGGAGATTTCGTAGTTTCTGGAGTCTTGCGCCAGTGCATTAAGCTCGTCTTGCAGCTCAAAGGCATTCATTCTTGATGGCCTGAACAATCCTTAAATGTGCAATATTTGCGACGCGGTCTGTCACGTGGACATCACAGGCACGATAAATAACTAGACACTGGTTATTAGTCACATCCTTGATGTAGCACAGCCTATCACATATGAAAATGATGCTACAATAAGGACGGAAGTCCTATCAGTACGGCATACCTGCTCCGAGTAAAGGAGAAAGGGATAACCCCCTTTTGACCTCACCTAGGTGAGGAGCTCAGGTGGGACTTGCAGCCCAAGGAGGTTTTTAGTTGGTTGGCTCATCCAAGCCCACACTATGGGAAAGATCCCATGCTGAGCAAGCATTTATAAGGCATTGTCATCTGTGAATAGAAAGACCAGAAATGCACAGAAGTAGGTATTAGGCTAGCAAACTTGCAATGACATTAGTATTTAGTGCTTAGTCTTTTTTGGACAGATTTCTTATTCTTCTTGCTACTACCACCATTCATGTACATTCCTTATGGACACTGTTCCCTACTACTCTCTCTTATATAAAGCACTGTGTAGCACAATGTTCTTGTGTCACTTCAAGTGCTGAAGTTTGTCAAAATGGACCGACACATCAGCAAGTGATGCAGAAGAATGGAGAACTATACGGAGTACATGACGTCATGTACTATCATCATTCTGATGGCTCTGGACGGACCATCATGCACATAGCCCTTATAATGGGCAATGGGTTTCCTCCCCCAGCCGAACACACACTATTGTGTTGTCTGAGGTGAGATAGGTCATTGTTATGCATAAGCACATTACTCACCGAAATGCTGTAGTTACTTAGTGAATTATAGGCAAGCCGAACACACACTATGTGTCGTCTGAGTTACTTAGTGAATTATAAAGTTATTTTTACAATAGAATTTCGACGTCCTGAATGAATTTGCTCACTTCTAAATCCGACCTTCTCTGAACAACATCCATCATCCAACCTTTCTCTGTCAAGGTCGGTTAGAGGATGAGAAGGGAAAGCTGGATGAAGCAGGGATGTCATGATGGTGGAGGCTAGAAATTATTGTGGAGGAGATGGGGAGTGTGGCGGTCAAGGAAGTTGGGAGGGATTTAGTGTTCTTCAGGGGGACGAACGATCTCGATACCACTGGGAGAGTCGAGACACAGTCCCATGCGAACACTTTGGAGGGATTTTGTGTTAATGAGGAGGATCGAATGCCCACAGATACTACTAGCAGTCTGCACTGTGTCCCAAGAAGAATGCTGAAATCAGAGTGGCAGGTACAGTGGACGGCATCCGCACTGCCAGCACAGGGAATATAGGTGTCCAGACAACTGGAGAATGCATTTCATTGGCATTGTAGAGCTTTCTGTTGCTTTGAATATGATCAAATCTATAACCATACAAGTACAACATTCCGAATAAAGTCAAGTTGAGAACAATTGCTGTGGCTTCGAATATGCTCAAGTTGTTAATCATTCCTGTTGCTTTGAATATGTCCAAGCTGAAAACCATTCCTGTTGCTTATATGTCCGAACTGTTAACTATACAAGTACAACATTAGTTCGAATATAGTCAAGTTGAGTCTTGGACAACGGCAGAAGCAACATGCAGCCTTATGAGCACAGTACAGCCAACTCGCTCATATTTGTAAGTATTCTTAAGCATTCTCACGGTTCGCAACAGTGGTCACAAGGTGTCTCCCCGGTCCCGTCACAATGCACTCTTGAGGAATTATCAATATGTTATTATGTTGAAATTCGAGCTGTCTCGAGAGCGTTGAATTTGATCGGGCAGGCCATTACCAAAGAGGACCATGTGTCGTTACCTACATGTTTCTATAGTCCCTACCCTTATCAAGGGTCGAAGTTCGTTGGGTTAGCACCTGAGAATGACTGAAAAATCGAACCCTCTCTGTTCCAAACTGAGGACTCGCATTGAAGACTCATTCTAGAAAACGAGGTCGTCTGGAATAGCATACATCTGTCTATGCATGAGCTCAGAACCATACCAACTAATTCAGAGGGAAAAAATGACCTCAAAAGTCAAGACAACCTTTTTCGGAAATAATTTCTTACATGCTTCCTCCTAGACCTATGTGGTCTCCAAACCAGCACAATCCTTCAGGAAATTGGGACCCATGTCCGCATCTGGCTACAACTACCATGTAAATCTCTCCGATTCAAGCCACGAACCCAGCCATTTCAAGGTAATAATTGATTTACTGACATATCGTCCTTCACTGGACACAGGCAAGGCGAAGCGTCAAGGCGTCGAAGCGCTGGGAGTGTTCTTTTAACCAAGCTTCCGGCAGAGACAAATATTTTCTTTCAAAATCAACCTGTGGTGTAGGAAAAATCAAATAACAGCGATGCCATCCATTATCTAGGATGCCTCCAATGAGACATCCTCATACACGTATCACTCCCTCGAACATTATCGAGATTCCATTATCTTGCGTGATCAATTTCTCATCAGATCCGAGAAAACATGGCATCATTGAGGTCCAGTCTCCGTTGGTTTCCTTTGATTTTTTCAGCCACCAAGGGCTGATAATGCTGCATTGCAGAGCCTCTAAAGCCCCATTCGGCATGAATGGTAACGGAATACGGGCCTCACACATAACCCAACGTATTACCCAAATATACAATTGACTTTAAAAGATAGCTCTAACTCAGTATACAACACGATCAATGTCTCCAGCATCCCCCAAGTACAACTTCTCTTCTCAACAAAGAGTACTTCTTTCCAGCCTGAGCTCATGGCGTGTTTCTCTCGGTGCGCACTACCACCGATGTACCATCATAATCCTGATTCTAGTCATCTAGCCAAACACTCAACATTGGCCGCTCTCAAGGACATCATCACTACAGGCCACCTCGAGATATCAGACTCAACAGCGACATATTATTATGGTGAACAGCAGGACGGCTGCAAGGGCGTTCGTCTCACAATTATTGACGACGATTTTTGGCTACGTGTCTTTTTGTAAGTAGCCAAAGCTTTATCTATATCGTCGTCCAAGCCCGCTCAAACACCATGCAGATCTGGAGACTTGGGTTGTAAGTGCCCACATCCAGCATCCCAATGTGTCCATGTATTTACCTCACCCAATTCCTGCAGTCAGCGAAGCTTACATGGCCGGTGATGTCCAAGTATCATCCCTTAAAGATTTTATGGATGTCAGTGTAGCCCCTATCATGCATCTCACCATTCCTAACGTCTGCCTCTAGCTTTGGCTGAGCAATCGATCGAGAATGGACAAGTTCTCATCGACCATTTGGAGGACATGCTCTGCGATCTCCGGTCTATACAACGGATTCTTCGGTCAAACACACTCTCAGGCCAGGCTCAATGCTGAAGCCAGCTATGACCAGTCAAACGAACTCTTCAAGGTGATCCGATCCTGCCAATAAGTAGTTATAATCAATCTGACACCTGGTTTCAGGCATTCCTTAGCCAAGAGATGATGTATTCTTGTGCCATGTGGTCTGAGGAAGAAGGGGGCGTTCGGGGCGATCTCGAAGGTCGTCCGTTTCCTTCGCAGGATTTGGAAGCTGCTCAGAGGCGTAAGATCGACCATGTCCTACGCAAGGCACGGGTCAAGCCTGGCCATCGTATCCTTGAATTTGGAAGTGGCTGGGGAGGTCTGGCTATCCAGGTTAGTGGCTGTGATTGATGATACTAGAGTGATATTGATTGACTATCCAGGCTGCGCAAAGATATGGTTGCCAAGTGGATACATTAACTCTCTCGATCGAACAGAAGACTCTTGCAGAGGAACGGATCAAAGAAGCGGGGTTGGAGGACCAAATCCGGGTTCATCTTCTCGACTATCGCAAGATCCCTGCAGAGTTTGAGAAGGCCTTTGATGCCTTCGTGTCCATCGAGATGATTGAGGTCAGCTCATCTGCATTTCCCTAAACATCTTTTTTCATGAGAAGCCTGTCCAGCACGTAGGACCGAAGTACTACAGCACATACTTCCAACTGGTGGACTTTTCTCTCAAGTCGAAAGATGCCGCAGTTGTTATCACATCTTCGACCCTTCCCGAATCGAGATACACTGATCATCAGTAAGTCCTGGTGACTGATCCTGATAATCAATGTTGATTCTTTGTCAGAGCTCAAGATTTTGCACGCCGCTACATATGGCCTCACGCATCCATGCCCAGTGCAACGATGCTAATCGATGGTATGAACGCTGGCTCGCAAGGCCGTTTCACCGTAGAAGGGGTCGAGAATCATGCTGCACGTAGGTCTAGGATCACACTGTTCGGCTGTGATTTGACTCATACTGGCATGTAGATTACCCACGCACGCTCCGTGAATGGGATCGTCGTTTTGAAGCTCGAGTTACTCAGGGCCTCCTAGTCAAGGACTACCCCTCACTGACCTTGGACGCCAAGTACGAAATATTCAAGCGTAAATGGAGGTACCTGTTTGCCTACGCCAGTGCTGGGTTCGCAAAAGGGTGGATCACATGTCACATGGTCACATTCATTCGTCAAGTAAATCTCACTGTCTGTAGTCTTCTGCGTGAATTCTGACAATCTGACTTCATAGGATGATGCTCCAGAATGCTGTGACTGATGTTTTCCTAGTATACACTATTATTAGACAATTCTTATGACTATTTCAGTACCTTTTATCTTAGCATTTTCTTTACTTTTTATGTAGGATAATGTTAATAACTCATAGGTTATAATGTTTAATCAGTGATTCTACGACGTCGACTCATTGGGGCCTGATTTCCTAGAATAAATATTTATTCTTCGTTCATCCCTATCATGAAAGTGTATAATTCTTGTAGGGATTATAAGAGACGACTCACGTTCTGACTTACCTTCATCATGACTAATTTATCAAAAGTATCATGTCAAATGCTCAGCACATGTGATCGGATGGCAGAAGCCTTTTTCGCTTCGCTTGCTGGGTCTGCTGTTGACATGACTCTCCAACCATCCCTAACAGGAAGGTTCAAATGAAGGACCTGTGCTGCAGTACGTGATTACACATACCCCCAGAATAAAGCAATAAAGGTATTGCCCAATGCAGACTGTGACCACGTAATAAATTGATAAATTGACAAAAACGATCATAGATTTCTGCCACTAGATTCGATGCTACCGGATAACGGATGAAAGACATCCGAGAACTTGTCCAACGAGTCTCAACTACTTGTACTTTAAAACTCAGATGACCAGTCGTGTCATAAACCATGAAATTTCCTTTCTTCTCAACCTTATGGCTCACCCAGATACTCGTGGATTACAATTCAACAGCACCTCAGCCGCGTTGTAAAATCATACCAGATGACCCTTCCTGGCCTAGCAATGCTACTTGGGACCGCTTCAATATTTCTGTAGACGGACGCCTCATCCATACCATCCCCATTGCTGCTCCTTGCCATGGTCACAACTACGACGCTGAAAAGTGTGACCTGGTCAAGGACCAATGGCACCAACCTGCATTCCAGTAAGTCCATTGTTTCTTGCCATCTTGAACGGTGTCTGCGACACTGTGACAGCGAAGAATATCCATCGTCCATCATGGCACCTGTATTCCTCAACAAGAGCTGCGACCCATTCACC
>Ga0153987_1000406_pt1 | contig 14114 bp, 18 predicted proteins | sample TSNC071MetaG_FD_102279 | JGI IMG/M metagenome (GOLD analysis project Ga0153987, IMG submission 102279) | Attine ant fungus gardens microbial communities from North Carolina, USA - TSNC071 MetaG | ecosystem: Host-associated > Fungi > Mycelium > Unclassified | place: USA: North Carolina, William B...
ATGACGACATTGCCAGAGAGGGAGTAGGCAGTCCTTTTTTCTCTTAATTAGGTCCGCTATCAAAGGAAGACATGATACTTACTGTATGTTCGGCTCGCCATACATGTCAAGGTTGTCGGCATGAGTGTGTATAGAAAGGTGTACAGACATCAGCGGGGAACTGGAAAAAAGAAATAGGTCTGCTGGTAGTGATAAAGGAAAAAGAACAATGGCTGGCAGCGAGAACAAGGAGTAATTGAATATTGGCTTTTTTTAGGTGGAACATATTTAGACTATATAGTTTCTCTGACAAGTCTTACAAAAGACGATAACAAGGGACTCAATCCTTGTGGCATACCCATGGACAGCCTAGAGCTACTGCAAAGATACCGCGAAGAAATGTCCTTACACACTCTATGACTGGTTTTTATGATCAAGCAAATACTTTCGACACTGCAAGCTCATCCTCCCCAAGCCGGCGCATCTCCTTTCGCCGCAACTGCTCCTGTTCTGCATCCTTCCGATAGTTGTACTTACCACCCTTCTCCCGCCGTGCAAGGGATTTAACCGCAGCAGGAGAGATGAATTCTACAACGTATTGATGAATGCATTCACTAGCACAACTGCCAGGGAAGAAAAGCTCACCAGGATTAGAATATACTGTTGTTCCACTGAATGCACCTTCGAATATACGGATAGGGGTCAACACAAAGCGCGGTCCAATTTCGACCAGTTTCATATCAAGAGGACTGTGGGACTGTAGCGGGTCCTTTTCGATAATCTAAATAGAAAGTAGCGTCAGCACAGATCACAATACACGAGAATCACTACAGACTTGGTAATTCCGGAACCATATCTTTGAGTCGAGCAAGGAGAATGTGAGAATATGATCTACAAAGGGCTTTGCCCTTCTGGCCAATGGCGGCACACCGAAAATCTAGCATATAATCGTTTGTCAACAAGGCTGGTTATCGATTTTGCGTTTCTCTTACATGTGTAAAAAGCTCCTTTGTTAAACGTCCCCATCCCGTCTCATCGAATGCCTTATCGAAGCTAACCAGGCCTCGACTGCCCTTCAGACAATTCCCCGTCAACTTCAGTTCATCCATTGTATGGATATTTTGGACATGCATTTTCATGCTCGGCCCGTTCGGTGTTTTCGCAACCCATAGGTAAAGATCCTCGTGTCTTCTCGCTTCAAAATATAACGTATTGTTACAGTTGTTGAGATCTGCTAGCTCCGGTAGGAGATTAAGATGGTTTTTGGAGTCAATTTTCGCGTCTGACGACCCATTATTAGTGTGACGCCTTTTCCCTGAACTAGCAGCCCGCTTACCTTTCTTTACATGTGGGAGCAGGACTGCCAGGTCATTCATGAGATGTCGCATTCTGTGATTGATACCCCTCGATGATAACAACAGCACTCTTTGCTTGTTTTTCAACTTTTTTGTTACGGGTTGGTCTTCGTCCATGTTCATGGCATTGGCCTTCCTCTTTCTCTTTCCGTTGTCCTTTTCTTCTGCCTTTTCTTCTGCCTTTGTAGCATTCACCTTCTGAAGTCTTAGCACTGAAGCCATAGTTAACGGGACGAGTTGCGTGATTGAACAAAGATAAGTCACTTATATAATCAGATCACAACAAAACACAGTGGACCCTCAAAAAAATCAGTAGCCCTAACGTATCAAAGGAGACATAGAGAACAAGAGCACGAGAAAAGTAAAACAACTATGAATACACAACAACACATCCTCTTTCTAACGTGTCCTGGGCGTGCTGCAGAAAACTTAAATACCTATCTAGCAGATAGCTACAACTACTAACCTTTTCATCCTTCGATCTTCAGATGAGGATGTAAGAGTAAAAAAAATATTTTCAACCAGAAGATGAAGTAGATGATTGCTGCTGAGCTCGAAGCTGTTTCTGTTTCTCTTGTTCCAGTCGCTACGAATTTTTGTGAATAAATATTGAGAGAGACATGGATTCGAAGCTCACATGGTATAAGAGCTGGACCGCCATCTGGATGTTTGCCGGTTGACCGGTGATAACTACTAAGCGTTCACCCTCACCCCCACCTGGCACTCCATTAGGTCCAACTCCACTGGCACCTGGCTCCATAATTTTGATTGTACTGGCACTCATGTGCCTAATCTCGTTGATCTTACTGCCTCCTTTTCCAATTATGCACCCCACCAAGTCATTTGGAATATATATCTGTTGTGTTTGGAGTTGTGGTGGAGGGTTATGAGGAGGACCGTGAATTTGATGAGAGTACCCAGGAATATATGAGGAGCCGCCACCGCTAGTATGTGGAGGCCTGCGAGAATTGTTGGAAGGACGGTAGGAAGAGTACGAGGACGATGGCATCCGTTCCTGCGCCTCGATCAGGATGGTACCAATGTAATAAGTGGCAATGTGGATGGCATCGGCTACGCCTGCAACACTGAGCACACGCTATGACACTCATTAACGACCAATCGTCAGAAGTGTAGAAGAATTGACCAACCTCAGTAGAGCCTGGTAACATCCCTTCACTGGCGTTAAGCCTTGCTCCACTGGCATCCTGAATCTCCTTTATCTTGGAGCCTCCTTTCCCTATAACGGAACCCATACGAGAGTTGGGAATCATGAACTTTATAGTGACAGCACGGCTCCCTGGGACCGAAGGTACATCAAAGGGTTCATCATTGATTCGCCGCACAATGAGACCAAAGGCCTGACATACGAGTAAGTTCCAGCTACCTTTTATCCATCTAGAAGCTGACCTTTGACACTGCGTCCAGCGGACCACTGACGTTGAGAATGCGCTCCGGATTCCCCGGGATGCTCTCTGAGACCATCACTCGAGCACCGCTCTTCTCTCTGATTTCATTGACATGAGAACCTCCCTTGCCGATGATGATAGATGCATCCTGAGTGACGATCAAACAACGCATGTGAATGTTCGCAGAAGGTGGAACCGTGGTTGCTGCAGTTGAGGATGAAGCATCTCCAGAGGAAGAAGGGGCCTTGGTGTTAGTTGAGTCAACAGAAGACTTGGCCCCATCATCCTTCTGCCTGTCAGAAGGATTCGAACCTGGAGTGGAGGCAGCATTGTCGTCTGCTGTAGAAGCATTCTTAGTAACTTTGGATGTCATATTGTCGCGTTCAGCAGGGCCTGCACCGTTGGAGTGCGAGACATCCGAAGTGCCGACGCCGGTGTTGGCGCGCTTAGACTGCTTCGTGTCACTGTCGGAGAGAGAACGGGACCTCTTGCGGTTTGAGTCAGCGTCTGGCATGGCCAATTTTAGTTTAAACAAAGGTGCTAAGATGCAGATTTGGATTGGGGTTTGGGACCAGGTATGAGATGGGATGGGATTGAGGTGGTGTGATTTGTGGGTGTTCTGACAGACATGAATGTGGGGAGTGTGAGGGGAGTGCGAGGATGGCAGGATGGAAATATTATAACAGAGAAACGCACCTGAAAAAAAAAAGCTGGAATAATGAATATACCAGCAGTCGAAGTAAGATGGAAAGCTGCAGCAGCTTCTCATTTGAGTCTGCCAAACATGCGTACACGTCTCAATGTTCACAGTAATCCAAAAATAGCTTTATATTTCATATCTTGATTGTCACGAACGCTCTGCTCCTCACCGGTGCTCTCTATAAAATTTAATATCAAAGAAACTTAAAATTTATCATTAAAGACACGGTTCATATGGTGCTTTCTCTTTCCCCTGTAACCAGACCTGGGATAGACGGTACTCTCGTTCAAACTTACCTTGATCCTTGAACCAGAATTTGTTTGGAGCTCTCTGTTTACTTTCTCAAAACTATTTAGGGGTGAAGCTTTGTTGATTGCCTTAGTTGGTATGTCTCTTAAAGCTCGTTGAGTGTCAAATACCCGGGCCCACAGGAGGCAGTCATAAATTGGATAACGCAGTTTCAAGAAAACATGATATGAGCGTCGAGTGCGACTTGGGTGTCGAAATTATCAGCATTCCATCGAACTATCATGTTTTTTCAAACATCTCTCACTGCTCGCCTTGATAATTTCACTCGGTCTTCTTGCTTATGTGATCCAAGACATCCTAGAATTACAGTGATGCGTCAATCTAATTCAATTCAGAAAAATGCTAGTGGCGCTTATTCTACGACTTATAGTTTCGATGATATAGTCTCGCGACGGACCTTTGATTTGTCCACATCTAGCTTTTCAGCGTGTTACTCTCTGTATCAATCTAATATGAACTTGCATTTATATTTCAAGAATACCTGCTAGATACTAACCCGCATTAATCTTTCCGTTTCCCTGAAAATGATCGCTTTCCTGATGCCTAGAACTTATGGGTTGGTTTTTCCTCAAGGGACAAAGGTAAATACATGAGGAGTCGCTCAAAATGCACGTATTCATGCATTGCTCTTGCCTTGGATGATTACCCTGGCGGGCCCCATGCATATGGGAAAGTCTGGGAGAGCCAAATTTGAATTTCAGTACCTCAGTACAAGCCATTCTGTGATCTGTGTCTTCGTAATATCCCAGATTGCCTATGGGAAGTCATCCAATAACTAGAGCTAGTCATAATCCATAAATTTACATTTTTTTCAAATCATCAATCTATCACACGGGGCTCGGTGGCAAGCCGTATAAATTTTATTGGTTAATTAGTTATAAATAACAATTATTGCTGATCCTGTTCTGTCCTGGATCAGTATACCACAAAATCCAGAGCAGGCTTCTAGGTCGGTGGCAAGTAATGGTCAAGAAAACAACACAGCTTGATCCTTCACTACTATATATTCTTGTATCACAGGCCAGTGTGCAGGATGAATCACCGACGTATAGTTCAAGTTTCTCTGGCTGTTCGTATAGGCATCGCAGTCCTTACCCGAACCGTTTTCCAGCCGGATGAATACTTTCAGTCTCTTGAACCCGCATTTCGCGTGGTATTTGGTCATGGACATTTGACATGGGAGTGGCTCTCGCAAAATCCGATCCGCAGCATCATATACCCAGCTTTGAATATCCCGGTCTATTGGTTATTTAGAACCACTGGTCTGGCACACACTGGTTGGTTAGGTGACTGGCTTTTGGTGGGCGCCTCATTTTCTGCATTTCTCCCATTCTGACAAGAAAAGTCAGATACTACTTCCCAAAGTCTTACATGGTACATTTGGGGCAGCTACGGACATTTGGCTATGTGAATTGGCGCGAGTGACGTTAGGAAGCGACCATGTTTCGACTGTGGTATGTTGTGGAAATCTTATATTCTAATTGGAACTGTCTGATCTATGGGAAGTTCTTCTTATCATTGTCGTCCTTCTTCCATGTATTGTCTCTATCAAGGTCGATGTCCAACTCGCTTGAAACATCCCTATCTACTATGGCATTTGCCTACTATCCCTGGGATGCCAGCTCGACGTCAAGTCACGGAGTGCTCAATAGGTGCGACCCGAGTGTCCAGCTCGAACAATGGCTCAAATAAATCAGACAGCGGTTCAGGAAGACCCTGATATTCAGTGCAATGGCATGTATGATTCGACCAACCAACGCCGTGATATGGGTGTTCTTATACCTTCTTCTCTTTCTATCATTTCGGAAACACCCTCACATCGTCGCAAACATTGTCTCAGAAGCTGTTTTCATCGCGTGAGCTTGTTATGTTTGTCTCCATTACGACAACGCTGACGCCGACCTAGTCTCGCAGCTCTTGGAACCCTCTACATAACTGATTCACTTTACTACGGTCGATCCGTATTCACTCCCTACAACTTCCTGAAAACAAACTTGTCGTCTGTGTCCTTATTCTATGGCTCGAATTCTTGGCATTATTATCTCACTCAAGCTGTTCCAATCCTCTGTGCGACTGCATTACCATTCACTCTGCATGGTATTTACGTCACTATTGTGAAATGGGCTGATGCAGTGTTGATGAACATGCTCTACTTGATAACATGGACAATCGCAATTTATTCCTTCGCAGGGCACAAGGAATGGCGATTTATTCATCCATTACTTCCCCTTTTCCATATTTTTGCTGCAAAGTCACTGATTGCCCTTTCTTCGACACAGAAGACAAGGGCTTCGGGAGCTGACACGAAACAAAACAAGAGACGTGTCTCTATAAGACTTACTCTGCCGCTCCGATATTCATATATCGTTTTCTTACTTTCAACACTCCCAGCCTCTGTCTACGTCGTCTTCTTCTATTGCAGTGCTCCTATAAGGGTTCTGTCGTATCTTCGTATACTCCCAGTAAATGCAACTACGAATGGTCGACAACAGCCCCAAAGTGTTGGATTCCTTATGCCATGTCATTCGACACCTGGTCAAGCATACCTCCACAGGCCAACTTGGGAGGTATGGGCTCTAGGATGTGAGCCTCCGTTGCAGTGTGTAATCTTCCCAATTTTTCTTCGCCCGCCACATAACGTACTATAACGTATCACACTAGGGGACAGAATCTTTTGACATATCGCGACCAGACAGATCTTTTTTTCAATGACCCAATTGACTACATCACTGCCACATTCCCAAGGGATGTTGACCCTGGATTTCCACGTTCACCGTATCCAACGTCAATACCTGACACTTACTCACAGGCTGATACTGAGATGTCCTATCCATGGAAGCATGAGTGGCCACGTCATCTTGTGTTTTTTGGTGCCCTGCTTCAAAGGCAGGGTGTGCAAGATATCTTGGAAGAAAAAGGCTACAAAAAGGTTTGGGCTGGCGGTAGCGAGTGGGAAGGGGAAGGTGAGAGGAAAGGTGGTGTACAAGTATGGAGTTGGCCGAATCACTAGAAAAAACACTATAAATTACTACATAGTTGATTGTATATCATCTAAAATATGTCCGGATGTCGGCATAAATACAGGGATCCTTAATGGTCTAGGGATAGTAAAGTAGGGGTCGAGTTAGAGTCTTGACAAGTCGCGGCCCCAAATTCCACTTAAAACAACTCATTAATGGTACCTCAAGGGAGCAGACAAAGAACGACCTACCGAATGATCCAATCAATCATCAATAAAACCCTCGTTCTTGCGCTGACTTGTTCATTCCAGTACACACTCCGCCATAGATACATTGCTACCAACCCGCCTGTCAAGGATAAATTACCGTATTCAAACACGGCAGAATTTCCGGCATATGCCAGTTGGCCCAAATGGAAGTACTTGAATGGCTTGGACACGGTTTCATCTTCATCTCCTCGAGTGACCTCAGCCGCATTAAACTCGTCATGACGTCGAGCGATACGAGTGAAAAGGGAACCAAGGTATTTTCCTTGCTGAGAAGCTACTTGCGCTGTCTAGAAGGTGCATCCTATCATATGAACCAGGCACAGGTGACATTTTACGTACGGCAGGAAGAGCAGTGATTTTGCTGCTTAGATTCTTGAGTAGTTGCATAAGCTCGTTTAGATTGAGACTGTCATCGGCATCGCGGTCGTACATCTGGAAAAGCTCTCTGACCTGTGTCAGATGGTCCCCAGCCATTGGGATCTTTTTCTTGATTATATTGACTGAAATGGGTTTGAGTACAATGTAGATGCATTGAGATAATGAAACTGGTACCCATGTCCTCAAATTCATCGAAATCAATTCTACCGTCCTTGTTTTTGTCAGCGAGCCCAACGAGCTCTACAAAGTGATCAATCGCTGATGTCTCGATCTGGGCCAATACTGTCAAACCAACTGTTCCGGAGCAAGTCATTTCAACGCACAGTAGCACAATCACCGATAGCATATATAGTTCCCTTCGGAGCACCTTTGACTCGCAGATAAGCGTCGGTCTCTACAGCCTTCCGATGAAACTGGTTCGGAAGTAAAGAACACAGGCGTTTCGTAAAGGGATTCATATCAATCCCAGTGGACCAGAGGACAAAGTTAGTGGAAATAGTATGTTGCTCTTTTTCATTAGTGACTGGATTGTGGCTTGTGTAGATAACCGAATTTGGAGTGACTGCGTTGACACGAGCCGAGGTAAGAAGGTTGATTTTTTCGCGCTCAAATTTTCTCTAGAAGATAGAACTTGACGCTGAGAAAGGGTCAATTGACGACACTAACGGACGAACCTCAGCATATTTAGATATTTGTTCAGAATACTAAAACAGAACTTGAAGACCGACTTTGCTGTCCAAATCAAAAACCTACCGTGTTCAAGATATGTTCGCGGGACTGGATTAGATGAACGGAAACCTCTTCACGACAGATCTTAGGAAACTTCGATGTATGGTGTCAGATGCCAAGTGTATAGCATGCCAAGTACTCTGACTAACATAGTTGAATATATCCTCTTGACAAAAATCATGAATTTCCTATACGTTGGCATAAATATGAATGAATGAATTGCTCTTGATACCCTGACTTACTGCTGCGGTCTCAACACCGGTGGGGCCACCACCACAGATGACAAAACTGAGTAGACGCTTCCGCTCTTCTGGACTTGTAGTTGGCAAGCTAGCGAGTTCAAAATTATCTGGTAAGAGCTAAGCTCCATGAAATTCGGAGTGTGACCATACAACACACCCATGATGCGCCGTCGAGCCGCTTGAGCATCAGAAATGGTTTTAAGCTGGAAGCAATTCTCTAAACCAGGAACACCAAATGTTTTAGAGGTGGATCCAACAGCAACAACTAGTTTATCGTAGCTAGAGTTGAAAACGATGAGTTGACCAACCCTGAAATGCAAATATCTTCTTACGGAATGTAGATATGATCTCTTTTGTTATTAGTCATAATTTCGACTTCGAGCAGACGCCCCTTCATGTCTATATCAACAGCCTTTCCCTGTATGAAGTGACCACGTAGCCGCGCGATAATCTTACGGATTGGCTCGACCAAAGAGCGCACTTGAACAGTACCCACGGCAGCAGCTACATGTCCAAAAAGTAATGAGGAGTCGACTACTGTGCCAGAAAACAATGAATACTCACATGGCAAGAGGGGTGTGAATGTGGTGAACGTGTCCGACGATACTACAGTGACATGAAAATCTCCAGGGTACAGTTTTTGTAAGACACCCACAGCCTGATGCACATACGTCAGTTATATGTGTGGCGTTAGAGCAGATTGTGACATACACCCCATCCTCCTCCAACAATGACAAGTCTCGGTTTTTCCGCGAGGCGTTTGTTCTCTTCGTCTTCTTCGTCGTCAACCTGCACACAGACAATCGGCAAGTTCCTTGGACCTCCGCGTTTTGGATGGAGTGCAAGGGGAGAGACAGGAACACGATCTATGTGTTTAACCTGATAAGTGAATGCATCGTGGACTAGAATGGTCGTTCCGAGGCCAACAACGCCAAAGGCGGTAAAGGCACACATTTTTCCAACCCATTTGACCATGCTGCCAATCTTATGGAAACCAGGAGAAAGCTTTCCCGTCGAAAAATGACGGGAGGCATTCAAGCTTTGCTTGGCAGTGCGTAAACCACGAGCAAGCACGGCCATGGTTAAGGAATAGAGAATATAGGAAATCAATAATTTTTGCTAAGATGTAGTCACGAGCTTCTTGCGGGTTGTCCATACTCTTCCAGCCGTCGGCCGAGCCTTTCTCTATGTCTTCTCAAAATTACCCGATCCCCCCAGTTCCATCGTCTCCTCCATCCCCAGGTGGTGTTCGCCGCCATCATACAATCACTATTGCTTCCCGCTCAGCACGCAATGCGGCCAAGGAGAGGATTAGCGAGGAGACACCAGACCCGGCCTCTATCTGGATCGACGATGGCCCTGTCGACCAGGAATGGGTTGGCAACATTGGTGCTGTCGGAGAAAAAACCTCTTTGCATCGTCAAGCTTCTCTTCCTACTCGATACAATCGAGGTTCGTCTACCATCGATTCCAACATTTGTCGCCTTGTTGAATTTGTCGAGTAGCCTCGAGGTCAGGCACAATGACCCCAAAGACGGTCAACTCTCTTGCTGAAATTGCAGGTCATGAAGGCGACGAGGAGCCCTGGAATGTCCAGTACGATGTCGATGAGGTGCCACATCTTTCTTCCCACCAGTGTTAAACAGCTAACTGTCATTCAGCCGACTCCCCAGGATTCAGCTGGTTCTGAATTACAATCTCCTCACTTAGCTTCAACACCGCCACCCCCTGGTGCTAATGTCCGAAGACACCAATCTCTGACGGCCGGTGCTACTCGCAAGCTTAATTCTGGTCTTAGGCGCTCCGGCACATTACACACACCGATGCCACCCCACCACCAATCCCAAACTTCTCCAGAGGTGCAGCCATCAGAAGAAGAATATACAACAGAAACCATTGAGCAGGACGAATGTTATAATCAAAATCAAAATCATCCTACCAATTCTGTAGGCTGCCAATCTCCTTGGGGAGCTGGTAGCAATAGTAACCAGAACACTGAATGGAGAAATAACGCCGGTCCCGCCCAGGTCTCCTCCCAAAAACTTGCAATTGATGATGTGCAACGGGCATTATCTACTCTTGAGATTGCTCGCGCTTCTGGAGTTCATCCTACAATACAATATGGTGGTGTTGGCGCTGGAACTGGTCAGAGTTTACATCCACCACGTTTCAATCCAAAACATCCTCCCCCCCTTCAACCTCCTGGAGCACCTCGACTCCAGCAAAATAATGATCCCCAGCTTATGTCTGAATTTGAGGGACGCAAGACGCCCCTTGCAACTAGCACGTCGCGCAGCGGGTCAGGTAGTACTTATTATCAAAACAGTAAACGCAGCGGACAAAGTGATGAACGTGCCTGGGAGGGAAGAGAGCCGGCGCTCAGTGCTGGAGGCAGCAATTCTCATCTACATCATGGCGATCACAACAAAAACTCCAGTCCTTCCAGTCTCGGAGGTGGAGTTGGCAACGGTAATGAGACCATCCCGAATGTACCTCCAACCCCTTGGCAATACATACAACAACCGCAACGAATGAGCAACAGTCAAAATAGCAACCAGACGGTTCCCGACGTCCAACAACTGTTAACAACGTCAATTGACGTTCCCACTCTCATCGCTACCAAAGGTTATAACCCTCCCACCTTCGATAATAAGCCAGCATTTGCTCGCTTCTTCGTCATTAAATCATACACAGAAGATGATGTTCATAAGTCTCTCAAATATGAGATCTGGAGCTCAACGGATCCTGGAAATAAGCGCTTGGACAAAGCGTTCAAAGAAACTGCGGGTCGTGGTCCTATCTATCTATTTTTTAGTGTCAATGCGAGGTAACTTCTTAGTAGGATATCATAAAGCAATTCTTAATAATTTCTTTAGCGGCCACTTCTGTGGTATGGCTGAGATGATAACACCTGTATGACTTACACCTGGCATATGGGATCTTTGCTCACTGTCTCGATAGGTCGACTATACAAGGAGCAGTACAGTTTGGGCTTCGGATAAATGGAAAGGTGTATTTAATGTCAGATGGATTTTTGTTCGTGATATCCCCAACTCAACATTGAGACACATCAGGTTGAAGTAGGACATTTTTTTAATTTTTCAATCTTAATAACTGATCCTTTTCTGAAGTAACACACAGGAGCGCAAACCCGTTACAAACTCTCGGGACACACAAGAACTCCTACCAGATGCAGGTCAAGAAATGCTTAGAATCTTCCTTACCCATCCATCAAGAACTTCGCTCTTACAAGACTATAGCTACTATGAGGTACCTGACAAATAATATTATTTATGATCCCTGATGTTTACGTTTGATCCCCCAGCTTCAATCACTTCAGAAGATGCAACACGAGGATTCTAATTCTCCTCCTCAATCGGCAAACCAATCTGCTGTACACTCCCCTCAAATGCAATCTCTTGCCCCACAACAGCAAAATGCGTTTGGTGGGCCTTATCAAATACCGGCCACGATGATGTCCGGAGGATTAGGGTATGTCAATCCAGTTGGACAAGGTGGCTATGGTGTCAACGCTGCAGGCAGCTATGGAAATGTAGCTGGTCAGGGCTATGGACAAAGTGGACAGGGTTATGTGCATCAGGGTTATAACCAAGGGGTACAAGGTTATGGCAGCCAGCAAGGATATGGGGGACAATTGAACAGCCAGACTCAGGCGATGCATCAAAGTGTAATGCGCCATCCAAGCCCCGGACATTCTCGACTGCAATTTTGATTTTGCAACGTGTACAAGGGACAGTGAACGATAATTGTTCGTAAAACATCTCTTACCTGTTAATGCAACTATTCGTACTATGTCAATCTCGTATGATTCTTCTGCTCCTGTATCTGTACAATATCTAGCGAACCGAAGATGAAAATGCTATTCTAGACATTATAATAAGATCTCCTGGCCGAAGAGATCGTGAGAAGCACGCAATTTCACCAACAGGTAGTAGACATGAAGATATAATTTCAGGATAGGTTTCAAGATAAAGAATACGGGGAATATTTCCAATATCTGAGGAAAAGGGTAAGTATCGTTCCAATACCTTTTATCAGGAAACACACCGAGAGTATCTCCTCGTAAGTACATAAGGGACGATAAGTCTGCGAAGGAGCCATGGCATAACGGGCCAAACGGCTTGTACATCAGGGGGATTGTGCCTGGGGATGAGTCAGTATGAGTCAGCGTGATGGTAAAAAATGGAAAGACAAGAAAAGACACACGTAAACATAAATGGAACAATAATGAACGGGTCCCCATGATTTTTAGCATATTTCTCGAGTCGAATGTTCATATCATGGACCTCTGCTTCATTGAAACCAGCCTTCTTCAGCTCGTCAGCCTTGACATGTTCGACTTCGTCATCCAAATGAGAGTACTGTTTGTAAATCAACGACAATGACAACACAAGACAGGGACTACACCAACCAGTGGTTGTTTCATCTGTTCAAGCGATGCTTTGATTTGAGAGGGGTCAAATTTCGTTGGGTCTGCTTTGAACTCTTCCAGAAGAGCAACCAGAGCAGAGATACCTTTGAAGATGACTTCATGGGCTTCTTTTTCAGGAGTGAAGTCCATCTTCTGATTCAAGAATGGGAAAACTATCTCCTCCTGTGCAAAAAGAAAATGAGAAAAGAAATTCATTAATTTGACCAGTCTACCTCGCTGTCGTGATGACCAATGATGGAAGATGTCCATGCTAAGCAATATCCAATAAAGTTGTCTGAATCCTTGGTGATAGCGTCCTCGTTGGTGAGATGGTTGAGTATGGAATTGAAGCCAGATTTCAAGGTGGAATGCGCTTGTGTTGAATATGAATGAGCGCCCTATTGATGTTGACGCAAACTCCGCTCACCTCGAACCATATTGTAGTGCAATTCGCTGTGAGCGTCTTTTGGAGCTGCCATGAGTCAAGAGTGGGATGTTGAATTACGGGAATTGCTAGAGACACGGGTCCGTGTGATTATATAAGCCTTGGATAAGCATTAAAAATGATGATAAGCCTAGTCTAAATAAGGTTTTCATCTGGGCCTTCAGCCCAGCTTGATCCCTCAACTAATTCGGAGTGAATTTAAGTTATGTTGAAGTTAGTCCACCTTCAACTTTCTGTGTACTGAATACTTGACTTCTTGAGTTCACTCATGAAAACCTCTACTAATTTTAAATGAATTTGAGTTATGTTGAAGTCAGTCCACTACATTTCCTTCCTTCAACTTTCTATGTACTATTTCCTGAAAGACTATTACTAAATACCTAAGTTGTCATGACTTGCCTTGGACAGGCACTTGACATGGATGGTAGTGGTTGTCATGACCTGATGGCCTGGGAGTTTGGAGTGACACCCTGGGAGGTGTTGAACTATTATTGGGATGACATGGGAATGGTTCTGTGATGAACACATATAGACCTACAACAGATTCACATAGGAGATATAACATGGGAGCTAGGAATTATAGTATACCATAGATACATGTGATTGCCTAGCTAGCTCTTGTATAAACAGTAGAGTTAATGCTAGAAGAACTCTGTTGAGTTCTCATTGACCTTCCCTGGTTGATGGGTGGCACTCCTTCCTAATCCTATATTTTGTGTAAGATCCTTCTGAGGAGCCTGAGGCTGCTCACCAGCTAGGTTGCCTAACATAAGTTCTTGACTTTACTCATTAATTTTCTTATCACTCAAAATAGTAAAAAGCAATCCCAAGTCTATTGTCACATACAAATACAATCTATAACCTAATACTATTGAAAACTTTTTTATATACTACATTAAATGTCCTTCTG
>Ga0153987_1000407_pt1 | contig 14110 bp, 15 predicted proteins | sample TSNC071MetaG_FD_102279 | JGI IMG/M metagenome (GOLD analysis project Ga0153987, IMG submission 102279) | Attine ant fungus gardens microbial communities from North Carolina, USA - TSNC071 MetaG | ecosystem: Host-associated > Fungi > Mycelium > Unclassified | place: USA: North Carolina, William B...
CATATTACAGTTATTTAATTTAGTCTTCGTTTCAGAGCGACATTTTGTTAGTTGAGCCTGTTTGTGTTCATAGTCTTGCTGATAGGAGATGTATACTAAATACATAGTCAGCTATGATTGGCAGAAAGTGGAAGTCAACATGAGTAATTGTGAACACGATCTCGTATAATATCGAGGGGAAGAGCATACTTGAACCCTATCCAAGGGAGAAAGGAAGAAATTGAAGGAAGACCCCCAGCTTACATGACTAATGAGTTGCGTCTTATTATGATACATCAATTAGAATTAGAATTACTGCCCACTCCTGCAACACCTCGAGACTATTCTACACAGAATCTTCAATAACCTCATGCTTTTATTGACGTGATCATCTCGGGATTTCACATGATCTTGTAAGAAGTCCAGACAAAGCAGGGTGAAAGATCCCAATTTTGATGACCGCGTCCGTCCGCGGGTGACGAAACACCATGCATCGAATAAAGTAATTGAACAGAACCGTAGGCGCTTTTGTTGTGTCCTAGAAAGTTATACGAACGTAAGTTGGTTGGATACAGTGCATGACGATGGGGGGTGAGGGGGGGGGGGGGGGGGGGGGAGGGTTTTTTTGGGTGAGGGGGCGGGGGGGGGGGGGTGGGGGGGGGGGGGGGGGGGGGGGGGGGGGGGGAATCTCTTGGTTAGCATCCGAGAGCGCAGCCGGTGACATCGGTTATATGTGGGGATAAAACTGACCCAGGGATCTCCAGATCGAATTTTCACGAATGAGAACTTTTTGAGTAGAATGGACAGCTGACTGATTGGATCCCCGAATTTCGAAATTTCAATGAGCGCACTAGTGCAGAATCCAGCAGTAAGTTTCCGCCGATAATTTGAGTCGAGATTCATCGAGGTCAAGTTTGATGTTATTCTCGAAATTCAACTTTGATAGCAGTCCCCAAAAAACCAGCTTAACTTCAAAGGTGATCACAGAAATGAACTCAAATTGAGAAAACGCGGCCTTCCAAGTAGTAGTTGCTCTTCACGACCCTCTAAAATAATCCAGGTGAACGGCGAGGAAGGAAATTGCCGAGCGAAGACGCCTATCATTTCTCGCTGCGCTTATTCATCACAGACCCATCAATCAGAGTAACCGAACACTCTCACCCTCAAAAATCTTTGCCTCGTTCATTAATAATGGATCGGAAGTAAATTGGTTGGTTTTATACCAGCGGTACCTGACAATATGCAGGGTTAGTTTGTCAGACGATACAATGAATGGTAGGTCGCGATGACTAGTCTCCGGAATTAAAATGATCTTGCACCTCGGCTTTGGATCATGTGGTGAAACCGTCATCGGAAGAACAAGCTCAGATTCTTCATATCGATTCAGGGTTCAATACTTGTTTTTTGTGCCCGTGCCTTCTCATCGATGTGTAGAATATTAGCCGAGCAATATAGGAAATGGAAGAGCGTAGGTACTCCTGGGTAGGCGATGAACCGTGATGAAGGTCGCCATCAAGTATTACAAGCCAGTGTAGATGCGTTTCTTAGCTATAGATCAAGCAGATATGTTACAGTCAAAAAATTCATGCTGTAACTGATATCCCCTGACTGAAGCAAACAACGAGTGTTCCATCTTCTCAGGTCATCTTTGTTTATAAATTCAGAGTGGCTTGAAACAACGAACAGATTAACACAAAACATTTCAGTCGTTCTGAGTAGCAATAATTGCCCGTCCTAAAGGCAAATAAGCTACCCTTGTACAGAAAGCGCTATTCCATCTCACCTTCTGCATCTGCATCGACCACATTCATTATCCTGTCATCCTACGTCCCACGCTCATTATGGTCTTCGATAGAAGTAGAATCGTGTTCACTGTGAGGCTTCCATTCAGTACCGGATGATTGACAAGACAAGCTCCTTTGATTCAGCTTCCGGCTCAGAAACACAATGACACTTCCCCTGAGTAGTAAAGACAGAAACCATCAATTGATAAGAACGCTTTGTGCTTTCCGACGACTAATGCAGACCGGGTTCTTTTCTCCTGGGCTTCTTCTGGCTTTCGCTTGGTAGGCTTCTCGGCCTCCTATCCCACTTCGTGGCAGTTTCTTTACCTTAAGGGTCTCCTGTGCCTTGGCTAATTCACCGACCTCGGAGTCCTTTAATTCCTATACCTCCTCCTGAAATGCAAGAAGACGGTCTTACGAGAAACAGAACAAATTCTCGTATCTGAAAGAACTTCCAAGGGTCAATGAATATCAGAAACAGTGAGAGTGGCTGAAATGAATCCGCAAATAAATTGCGCCAAGAGAAAAACCAGAGAGGTGGTATATACCATAAATAAATTTTATTAAAAACAGGTCCTTTTTCAATCACAAGTTTAGACTTGCCAGGGACAGTTGACTTGGCTGTAGAAGCAGCTACTCATAATTTGAATTTTGCTTTCCCTATCTCCTACCCAGAATGCAGTTTGCTGACAAGAAGAATTGTATTGGATTACATAGAATTGAATGGGAAGCAAGTTACTCAAGCCATCAGTGTCACGAGAAAGGCCTAACCAGTCCCTAACCAACCCTGATCCATTTTTCCTGACAGTGTTCACCTACTGCAGAAAGAAAGATGACTGGACGAATCTGGTTAAATCACTATTTCGTCAACTTTTGACCGGCTTATACAGAAACCCTGTGGTGCAAATGTGAGTTGAATCTCAATGATAAAAATCAGCCAACATACCGGTACAACCCACTGTCTGCAGCCGCAACAGACACCTGCCCAATCGTAATTACCGAGTTTCGCCCCGCATTTCTTGTTTGGACAAACGATCTTTCCTGATAAATGGCCCTCTGATAGGAACGGTTCCATCCATTTCATCTGCATCACCTCTCATACTATTGCCCGATAGAAACGAACGAATTGACTTACAGGTTCAACAAAATAACCCGAACATTTGGGGTTCATGATGATGGGTGCACTGACAAGCGGCTTGGGTTGTGTTGTAGCAGGTGGAGACGAGACTGGGATGGAGGATGAGCCAAATGATGGAGAACGCAGAGCTGCAAGCTTTGGATTGGCAAACAATTGAGCAGCGAGATTAGCAGGACTGATGAGGTGGGTTGTCATCGGTTCTTGACTGATTGCCTTTGTAGTATCTGTATCTGTCACCGATAACTCTGATATCCCGGTATTTCCAGTCAGTATTGCGGGAGCATCTTTGATAGACTCTGACGCAGGAGTGATAACCGCATCTGAGAGTCTTCTGCCCAAGAGTTTAGCTGCCTCTGCATGGATATGATCTAGCGATTTCTCATCTTCTTCTTCCTCCTCCTCATCATCGGCAACTGCTGACGACATTATCAAGGACGTATCGATCAACCCCCTCGAAACATTCCTGAAATTTCTCAGTCTATCAGCTCCGGAGATGTTCCGCGTTTCATCCCTATTATGAGGCTCTTCAACTATCCTCTTCTCACTAACAGTATGTTCAATAGTTGACATCGCTAGCGAATCTCCGAGTACTCCGTTTCCAAACGACAATCGTGGTCGCGATGGTCTCCGCTGTCTAATTCCATTTCCAGCAACTATTTGAGCAGGCTGTGCAAAAGAAGGTTCTGAAGGTCTCCTGGATGCAGCTGGTGTCATGGATGCGGGCGTTGCGGCTCCCAGCTGGCCATGGTCGAGCATGTGTTCCCGTGCTGCCAGCCCCTGACGGCACACCTTGCATCGGATGCGTCGATGCGGTATTGATACTGGTGTAGAGGAGTTCGAGTCCGTAGCTGGAGTGCGTGGATAGCTTGCGAACATCCCAAGATCTGAGATTGTTCCATCGCCGTCTGTCGTGCAGGTCAAGTCAAAAAGGAAACATTGATCGTCAAATTCTGGGGTGATATGAACTTACTCATCACTTCTTCAACGGTTCGCCCTAGATAGTAGAGACGTATGTCCTTCTCTTTCTTTGATATGCGGTAGTGCGCTTTGTGAAAGAGCTCGAGTTGTTGCACGAAGTTGGGGTTAGGGCTATTCAAAAGCCTCAGTCATGATTTTGAGCCATACATAAAGACATACTCAATATAAGGACGACTTTTGCGGATAAGTTCAAGCGCTTGTTCTGGATCAAGATCTTTGCTATACATCAAATATGCTGCGATAATGGTTGCGCTTCTACCTGAATTTCAAACCTGAGCCTTCAGACTTTGTTTGAAAAACAGAGGGATCACATACTGACACCTGCTTGGCAATGCACAAGCACACCTCGTCCCTTGTCCAGCTCTGCTTGTATGAAGTGGATCGACGGTAAAAGATGAGAGAGTATATCCGCGTCCTCAGTGTCATCGATCAAAATCTGGTGTCGAATGAAGGTCTGGAAGACGGAATTTGTCGGTAGAATCAAGAAAGCTACGAAAGACATGACCCGTATGCTCTGAAGGACGTTCTTACCTCATTCACTGTTATCCGTCCTCGCATTGCCGAAAGAATGCTGAAGATATTGTTTGCCTTGAGTTTCTCAACGTTCAGAGCGCTGGGGAGGTCCCCGATCCAAAGGCCGGGTATAACTTGGTTCATCGTAACAGAGTGACGTTGATGTGTACAAGAGATTTCTGGTACTCAAAACCTTGAGTGTTGTTTGCACACGACAGCTGGCCTCCCTTTTATCATACTGTGGAGTGATATTCCGAATGGGGTTCAGTTCTGTCACTTCTTGTCTGTGCAATCTCAACCCTTGATGCATTATAATGATCATGGAGTAGCTACTTTGTCCTAGTCTAGATCCCATTCCAGTGAAAACATTCTAGTCGAGAGATACACAAATAGACCCATCATACTACACTCATACTACACTCTCCTGTATATATCCTCCACCGTTTACCACTGGGATCCTGCCCTCGTTATTGATAAAAAAAAGATATAATCTAGTGGTGCGTCGTAGTGCTCCTCTGAATCGTACTATCGCCATTGATCCTAGTCCCAGGCTTTTTTACCAGAGTCTGTATCTGTCACGAATAATAATGCCCAGAGACATCTATTCGCTCATGGCCGGTTGTATTTTATTCAGTTCAGTCTAGTCTGGACAGGAGCAACTTGAAAGAAGCTATCACTTTAGGAACCCTCGGTATTTGAGGTAGGTGATGGGATAGTAGTCAGCTTCTGGAACGGTGTCAGGCAAATGTATCTTCATCACGGCGCAGCACGTCTTCAATCTCAAAGTGCAACTTGATAAACTTATTAAATCACCTGTTGGCCTCTCCTCATCCAGGACAAGCCGGCACACTGACAATTTACAAATTTAAGGGAAACGTGAATTTATTTTTTTCTCAACATTGCACAAATAGATAATCACAGTCAAACGTCTTTTCCTGAAGCAGGTCAACTCGAGAAGCTCTGGTCGTGTTATCAATGATTCATGAGCCCTTAGCCATGCTATGAAAGTTTCCACTGTCATCGTATTTGTTCTAGTCAAATCAGATCAAATAACATACCGCGCAAGGCCGGCGCTATTTCCGTTGAAGAGATTCTGATCACCAGGGCCGATGGAACCGGAGTCCGCATACTGCCAGAAGGTCGTGTAGCTTCGGAAGCCATCTTATTCAGAGTTCTCGACAAAAAATGCGCTGAATCACTTACGAGTAACCGGCTGGCAAAGCTCCGATGCTAGATGAGTAATGGGCGATCCAGAGTGGATTGTCCTTCTCAAAACCTCTGGCATTACCAGTGCATTGCGTCCACCAGTCAGTTGTGGTATAGATAATAGGAAAACGACCAGTCCTAGAATGGTAGGTGTTCGAGAAGTCCTTGATCCAACCAACCATGGCGGACCGGGACAAACCATAGCAAGTGGCACCATAGGGATTGTCTTGTACCAGATCAAGAGGTCAATATTTCTATCAATTCTTCAAGCATAACAAGATATACACTCAATGTCAAGAGCACCAGGGAGAGTAATACCATCGGGGCTCCAGCCACCTCCGTGCGCTAAGAAATATGTGGCCTGCGTGGCACCAGAGGAGATATCCGGACGAGCAAAGTGATAGCCTCCGCGGATTAGGCCAGCATTGGTTGCACCACTGTCTCAATCATTGACAGTTGATCACCTCATCTGACGAGTGCACTCACGTGTATTGGGAACTGAAGTAGGGGTTTCTGTAACCTTGCAATGGAATCCCCATCGGTCACGAACACAGTCGAGGAGATGTTACACACCTGTGCCCTCAGTGGCCTTGATGAAGGCGAATGCACCCCCCCTTGGCTTTCACGGCGTTCCAGTTAACATTACCCTGGTGGCTAGAAACATCAATACCCAAGGGAGAAGCAGCAGAGACGAAAGTAGGCAAGGCAAGTGCGAGGACGGCGAGCAACTTCATTTCATTGCTTCTTCTGCACTGCGCATACTTAAGTGTTTCTTACAGACTATGTATCCACTCACACATCTCTTCTGAACTAAAAACACCGCATAATATACATAGAGCCGAACTGTGTCGTCCAAATCATTCTGTGGAGAATTCTTGAGTTATTCTTCCATTCGATGTTCGGCGCAAATACCTCCGGATAATGATCTCAGCACATTTTCAACGATGACCTGATTGTGATTTTTTATTATATGAAAACTGATCATCCACTTCTGGTGAATACCTGTGCATTATGTATGAGTGAGTGCATTATGATACCCATGGAAAAAAGATCAATTCTTGAGATATTATTATCAAAACACTATTTTTCTTGGCAAACTATTTTTGATTCTCATCAAAGCAATCTACTCAGGTTTTCTCCTCTCGAACACATGCTCGAATTGAAGCATCAGTTAACATTGTTTGACGATCGCCAATTTGATAGTGTGCTGATTTGAATCAATGATTTATTTATAGAACGGCTATTGTTAAAAGTGAACTCCAATTTATGTGCAATTTATGTGATCCATCTATGTGATCGCCTCATGCAAACACAAGAATCAGTCTCAGTTAGCAGAAACTTACCTATCGATATTCAACAACCTCCATCAGATCATTACAATCAATCAGCGACGACCATTATCTGTGTCATCTGCAAATTTGCGTTAATGAACATTTCTTCAACAAGAAACTACAGAATTCTATAGGAAGTCCCTCAAATTCTAGAATATTGAATTATACAAAAATCGCCTCGCAATGTCAAAGATACAACATAAATCGTCTCGACCATAGATTCGATTTGCCCCGAAGGACAACCAACATCCTTGGTAACTTTTTTCGAGTTACCAGGGAGAACCTCGAATACTCGCAGCACCGCCGATTTTACTTCCGTGGTTGAGCTGAAAAAATTATATTGTCAGACATCTGCAAAATCTGGTATCTGAAAAGCTAATACTCACAATGTTCGAAATCTGCTTATGCACGAGCGCTAAATCTTGAAATTTCTATCAGTGAAGAGCCACCAATCGAAATCACACTTACAATCAATGTAGGACATTGCTCCATTATTTTGATCCTCTACCAACATATCACTAAATTCGATCTCAGAAGCATCCTGGTCTTGCCTTGCAATAAAGATCTTTGGTTTCCGACCTCCTCTGTTTAGGGTCCGATTGATCATGATGTTATGTACCTGAGTAGAAAGCGTGGTCGGGAGATGAGGAAGATGATGCTGTGTATAGCACGTCAGACAAGAGTCAATGAGTTATAGGAGGATTCCAAACCATTCGTCTATCAATCGACATATAGTCATCCACGCCAAAGAGATCCCGTAACAGCTGTGGCGACGCGCCTGATCCGATCCAAAAAACAACCATCTCGTCGTTATCTAAGATTTCCACCAGCAAAAGATCAGCATACAATGCAAAGCGAAAGGAAAGGGCAGAACTCACCAATCATATAAATCCCGCCTGCCTCCATGAAGAAGTAGCTGTTTCTCATCAATGACGGCATCCGTATCCTCTCTGGATAATGTGGTGTATCCTTTTCTCCTGTGTTCAGATCTTGTGTATTTACAGTGACGAGCCGTGGAAGAGCGATTTGATGATCCAAGTCGTGAACAGCAAGGAGTCGAGGATAAAGAGTGTGTATTAGGTCACGAGTAGGAAGTGAAAGGAATCGATGAGCTGTGTAGTTCCGGACATCTGAAGCTACATGACGACCTTCAAACAGGAATGAGAGCTAAGCTGCGAGGAGATGAGAGGATACCTACCTTTGAGTGGCTTTGATTTGAGAAGAGCAAGAAGGAAAGCTGGAAGAGCTTTGAATGCTTCCGGAATAATAAGCTATGTGTTGTTACATTAGGTTATTTACAACTTGAGATTGAGAGTACAAACCTGAGAATTCCGGGATGCAGAGGCACACTTCGTTCTATAGCCCAATAGGATAGCGGAACATTTCTCGGTAAGCTCTTCTCTTGTTATACTCAGTTTCTGTTTCCTCATGTTCACGATAGCTGAGTGATAATCTCAATACTGAAAACAACGGGAGATAGAAAGTCCTTTACCCACCTTCACGCGTCAGTCTACAAATCAAAGTATCTAAATCCGCGTACTGGAACACATTCCCAGCAAGTTGGACAACCTGTAGAGCAAGATTTACTACCCGCACCCTCCGCTCACCCCATACAGTAGTATAAAGTGTAGCACATTGAATATAGGCATAACTCCGAGGATCAAGGTTACTTGAGTGCTCAAAATCGGCCATGATTGCCCCATCGGCGTCCAAAATACCGAAAGTAAGATCTGTCAGATTGCTGCGCGTAAAATTCCCATAGTACTGTGAGATTCTGAGACCTGAAAATTTTCGTAAGACCATTAGCAGAAGAGATGGGTGGCCCATACCAGAAGAGAGTCGAAATCGCATGGTGACATTATACCCTTGACTCCGCCTCATCAATCTCTGCAATTGGGACTCCATAGCAACTCCATCTCGAGCGACATCAAATCTCGGATGAAAGAATAGCTCGCCCCCTGTTTGGCTCACCATAGCACTAATGGAACCAATGTCCACGTACTTGCTAGGAGCAAGAAACATGTTCACACCAACTCCTTGTTCAGCTAATTCTTCGCCAATGTCTAACCAGGACACATCCCGAGGTTTGAATAACAATCTCTCTTTGTCGGTATCATAAAGATCAAGTTCTACTGGGGCACCTGGAAGAGCGCCTAGGCCGAAGTTGGAAAGAGTTGAGTGGAAGAAGATAGTGTTCCCACCGCGCCCAGCCTATCTCATGATGAGATTAGGGTCAGGTGGGAAGTCACGAAGCTTACTAATGCAGCTAGACCTCCTCGAAGGGTCGAACCTAGACATGAATCGGGCGAAGGAAATTGTGTGAATCGTTGGGGTAGTAAAGTTAGCAGGGCTTCGATTACATGTCTGAATCGGTCTCAGTTAGTGTAAAGGAATTGGTGAAGGAGATACTACACCTTCGGGCAATTGGATCCACGAAGAGTCCTTCTTGCAAAGGTACAAACACTTCCTCTAGATCAGCAACAACCAACATATGCGTAATGTCTGACTAAAGAATGAATAGATCAGAACCTGAAGGTATCATAGAAAAAAATACTCCCACATTTAAATCATAGAAGTGCAAGTTCTGGTCATAGGTTAGTATCATGAGTTGGCATCCGGGAGGGAAAGAAGAATCTGTTTGTTGTCCATCCAAAGTAGTTCCACCATATAGCACGGTTCTCAGCAGGTCACACGATGCTTTCAGAAAGCCTGTTTCTGTGGCATCGTTCGATACATCGAATGCAAAAATAAAGTTCATGGGGAGAGGTGGTTTGGAGCCTATAGCATGGGGAATGACAGAACAATAAGAAGGGCTTAATTTGGCTGGAGGATGTTGAGCCCAGTATTCTTCAGGTACTTTAAGTTCATAGGTTCCCCGATTAAGCTCTGGTCTTTGAACATGGTCTAAGCGTAACATATTGGCGTCAAGATTGGAAAAATACTCCGTAGATACTAAATATACTATTAACCAGGTTACAGAGCGAAATCAACTTGAAACAGACACACCATCGGTTTCATGACTACACAAATTACACTTCCACCGCATCCCACCTGCCAACCATACACACCACGGATTGACATAACTCCTGCATTTGCCACACCGGGGTGGACCTGTTGCACTGAAATCGACGAGAGGAATAGCATCCTCCCGTGGATCTGGCTCTGCAAAAGGTTGTACAAGGACAGAAAGGGGTATTGCACAGTCACCTGCAAGTCGAGAGCTTGAGGGAAGATTCCAGGTTGTTACTCGGATGTATCTGGGAGACGAGTTGCCTGAGAAGAGAGATAGTACAGGGCAAGAAAGTGCAAGTCGAACTGACAATTACCTTGATCGACAGCAGCAAATTCTGATGTCGAAAGAGGTGCATAAGCGCCGGGGAGAGTTGGATAGAACTTGTCCTCCCATACTTGAGAATCTATTTCAATTCCTTCGATAGGAGAAGGAACCTGACTGAGTTCAATGCGAGGTCGCAGACCTATTTAACACCGGTACTTTGACACTCGATTGCTTTACAATCGCATTCAAAAAGCACGAACCTTTATACCCAAGCCCAGCGGTATGTGGTGGTTGAGGAATATGATTCTGCATCGGAAAGCAGAAGGGATAAATCTCAGCTCGCAAGTTCACCGGCCCGAGTATTCACTCCGTTTGCACGTGATCTCAGTTGGGATCATCTTCAGAAGTCATCTATATGATTATCCCTATTATTCCACACCATCTTTTTTCGGATATAGATATTCTATATTTACAGTAGCAGTTATTGGTTTAATGGAATTTAATAAAAATCTACCAATTTAGCATTCATGACAACTGCGTGGTACGGCCACCGACAATCCTGTCGCTATGGCTCTCAGAAACAAGAAAGAATCTCCATTTGGCTCAGAAATCCATCCAATCCGGCACATCTACCCGTAGATTGGTAGTTGCTCCCCCGACGGATCTTGAACTTGCAAATTCTGTGTGGAGAATAACAGAAGGTATTTCTACATGTCTTCGTGCTGTGGCAGGGCCTGAATTCCCGTACGCCCCTCGTAGGAGCCATTTCATCATGTAGTCGTATATCTTCACGTGGCGCCTCGCACTGTATGAGCCTCAATGAGTATTTTCGGAAACCATTTATAGTCATCATACCCGTAGAGAGACTCGATTGATCCATCTACTCCGACCGATTGGCGACTAGTTTGCGTAAAGCGCTTCTCGGAATGAACTTTACAAGTGTCATTGTCGATTAGCTATACGAGGTTAAAACGACTCAGAGTAACAAATTTGTTGTATGAACAGGGTTAGAAATCCGTCTGGGCACTTGACCTCATCCGTTGACCTGGTACCAGGTTTGACCTCGAAGAGTAGAGGGTCTGGGGAATGGGAGAAAGGCACCATAAAGACGCCATTTGCTCATCAGCATTGCCGAATATAAGCTAACCATTCTATCCAAAATTCAAACTGAACTGCTGAGAGAAACACAACGCAAGTAGCTGATTTATCTGAGGCTTGATCGGGATGATAAATGCTTTAGCGTTTCCTGTTCAGTGGCTAATACTCAGGCTGTCATTATACTTGATACACCTACATGTCTTTATTTTTGGAATACAATTTTTTTCAAAAACCTTCAGAGAGCAATCAATGAGAATAGTCCAATCCACCAGGATCCTAACAGGCTTCAATCACATCCTGATCACATTCTAATATTACAGTAATCACTCTTATAGATTTAAAATTAATTACAAATGGTACAAAACCTGATTAAAGACATAGAACGAGACAGCACTCCAATTCTATGATAAGTGGGGCTACTTCAGAAACCAAGTGGGGATGTAGCATGCTGCTCAATGGGCATATCCATATTATATCATATGGTGCTCGTTATAGCTAGCATGCCTTTGATCTGGTGTGATGGCAGGGTGAACTGTGTTATCCAATTGTCGTGCAAGGTGAATGACAATCACACAAGATATCACACGGAAGAAATGAACCAACCGTATACCCACTGTATCTGACTTGACTGCCCCTTGAGTATTTTGATTCTTGACCTCTGAGTAATCCAAGACTATCTTGATATTTTGCCCGCCTCCTATTTGCCCGAGACTATCTTGACGCTTGACACTTCGACCCTGGATTCGATCCTTTCTTGCCTCGACAAATCTGATCCTATTCTTGCCTTGACAAATCCAGGACTATCTTGATATTGTGTCTTTGTAATTTTGTCTGGCATCAAGGTCTTTTTCGTCTTGATATCTTCAAGTAGCACTTTGGTGAAGTATGAGGCTCGCCACTACATAAAGCACAGCATATGGTGTACCCGAAGCAGGAAAGGAACCAGAGCATGAGGGCAAGCAGCAGAGTGTGAGGGTAGAAACCAGAGTGGGACAGGTGAGAGCAAGCATCAGTATGTGAGCGTAGAAACTAGAGTGTGAGGACAGGTGAGGGCAGGAACCAGAATGTGACAGGTGAGAGCAAGCATCAGTATGTGAGCGTAGAATGTGAGCGTAGAAACCAGAGTGTGAGGACAGATGAGGGCAGGAACCAAAGTACGAGGGCAGAGACCAGAGTGTGAGGGCAGGTGAGGGCAGGAACCAAAAGGCATTCGCTGCCTGCATTCGGTCTAACAAGCCTTATAAGCACAGAAAAACGCTCCCGAGCCACATGGTCCATTTCTGCCGATGGCTGTGTATCGCGACCCTGAGGGTCCAAGCGAACAAGACGCGGAAAGAGCCGATTATGAGATCTCTCTCTGTTGCTTGCAGCAATTCTCTGCGCCGTCCCAAGTTTTACAAAAATCTCTTTTGCATAAGTATAGTTGCAGATGTCTCCAGTGGCAGCTTGACAGAGGGGAATGAGGAAGACAAATGTCGACCTGCCGTGGTCCTGTGGCGTTCATTCCTTACCATAACAGCGGCCTGGGGCTTGTCCCAAAATGTAAAAGAGCAATTTCGGAGCATGAAACAATTATGATGTTATTTCTGCCGTTGATGAGCATGGTCAGGCGGTGAGCTGATAAGCATCGGACGACTCATCGATTAATCAGATCAGAAAATCGTTCTGCCACTAGCATATTACGAACAAACACATGAACACACTCAATCCGTCTGTTTACCAATTTCAAAATTGAACATGGTGACTCAGAAGCCTGAAATTGGAGAGAAAAGCCGTGTTCCAGAATTCTATGGTTTCGTGGTCTGGGCCTCAACTTCATTCCTTTTCGTTCTCTACGTTTTATGGGCACTACTGCCCGACAGCTGGATCACGGCACTTGGCATCAGTTGGTATCCAAATAGGTGAGTCTTGCTATACCCAGTGAACAATGAACTCAGAAATTGTTTGTTAGAGAATGGTCCATTCTCATTCCAGCGTGGTCCATTGTTGTTATTATACTGACTTACATTGTTTATTGGTCACTTGCCTTGATGGGAACACCGAGATTATCTGACTTGAGCACGGTGACAGGTAGGAGTGCTGTATCAGTCACTGTTCAGACTTCAATCAAAATTTTTGGCTTCAGACTCTTTCGCTCAGTTTCCACCTTCAGGTCAACATCCGAATCCCTATCTAACATCAACGCACCCCTCAGCCATCCCTCAGTTATACGACATACCAATAGGAATGGTAAATCGGGTCCTATACCACCATAAAGTGGATAAACACCAGTGATATTACAATTCTACAGCCGGTGATGAAAAAATGTCGTATTCAATTTATCAAATCATGCTCGTAGACATCCAAATGATGGTATTGAGATAGTGAAAGAATGTCCTATGGATACCGATTCCAAGGAGAAAAAATTGAGCTGATCCGAATCAATCACCTAGCTAATTCAATTCAAGTCTCATATAAACTGTTTCGCTAGCAAACACTCACCTAAGGCCCTCCATGCCTTTGGACTAATTTCAACTATTTCATCAGAAAATCTGTCTGTATCAACCCGATCGTTCTTTCCCCAGAATCTCGTTTTCGGATCCCTATGGGCGGCCATCGACGTCTCACTGTTCGCATCAAAAAAGATTAAACTCGAACGCTTTCTGAGCAGGTGTTGTCGAGGTTCAGCATGGTCACTTTCTATGACAGCTGGCGACGATCCAGAAAACCTGGATTTGATTTTAGATTCTGAGGGAAGAGACGATACCAATTGTTGCTGACGCAGATATGGGAGTGGGCGATTGGTCCCCGTCTTCGCCAGCGAATG
>Ga0153987_1000408_pt1 | contig 14070 bp, 13 predicted proteins | sample TSNC071MetaG_FD_102279 | JGI IMG/M metagenome (GOLD analysis project Ga0153987, IMG submission 102279) | Attine ant fungus gardens microbial communities from North Carolina, USA - TSNC071 MetaG | ecosystem: Host-associated > Fungi > Mycelium > Unclassified | place: USA: North Carolina, William B...
TCTTTCTTGGTGATTTCATAGGTGCTATTGTATCCATGGCTTCCTTTTTCATGAGTTCTAGAGTATTCGAACCTTATAGATACTACAGACATCCCTATTCATAAAATGCACTCTATTAGACCCGCTTCAAGCGAACTATCGTGGAAAAGTATTCTGGTTCCGAGGACTGTCCCTCTGTACTTTTCAAGATTAGTCGGGCTGACTACTCAATTTTGGAACTTTCCGTTTAGAGTGATGTGATAGTGATGTGATGTGTGTCATGTGATGTCTTTCGAGAGAAATGATGCCATTCTCCAGATTCGGTAAATGAACCTTTTTACCGTTAAACGCCGACGAAACATTCATCTCTACTTTAGAGCAATTTATTACAATAGTTCAATTTCTTTTCTCTATTACTCTATAACTCGGACCGCGCCTGAGCGCTAGTTATATCAGAGCAATTTATTACACGGTACGCGATTACAGTCCGTGGTAGGTTCAAATAGAAAAGAAATAGGAGGAGAAGGAGAAGAGAGAAGGAGACAGAAGAAAGTAGCTAGGACTATAGTGCCAGTGAGATTATAAGCCGGTGAGAGAGACAAATATTATACTGGAAACAGAAGGCCCGTGGATTTTCATCGAGGAGCCTGACAATGTATGACTGCCGTTGTCCAACAAGCGAGAAGCGACTACACTCTAAGAGGACGCAGGCCTTGAAAATGACGGATTTTTCATCGGCACCAAAGTTTCAGCATCCCCAAGAATCCAACAAAAACCCGATAAGGTAATTACACTGCTTTTTGGGGATATATCACATTTCAGGAACGAGATGGTTCCTGCTGTCAAGTTCAAAGTTCAAAAGTTCCTATTTTTGTCTCACCATTTTTGATTGCATTTTTGATTGTTCGCTCGTCCTTATTAGTCATCGATCCTATTTTCTGGTAGTTTTTGCCTACAGAAACTGATTGAATATAAATCTGAAATCTGATGTCAATCAAAATCCTCAAGTAGAAAAATCCACTAAACCAGAGTCCTGATCAGCGAGACTCGTATAGTCTTATCACTGCATCAACTTCGTGATGTGTAATTGAATCCACCATCGATATCTCGCTTTTCCTCACTGCAGCTGAGATAATGTGCGTACGTGTTGTCAATTCTTCTTAAGAACCACTTAAATTGATTACTGCAACTTGTAAAGAAAGATGTCTCTACTTGAGGGGTAATAGGCTTTTTGTGTGTCTTTCGTGTAGTGGCATAGACGCCAAAGAATTCCATGAACTAGATCCAATCGTTGATACTACTGGACACCATCTCATTTAACTTTACAACAAAGCTTTTCTTTTTTTTTTTGAGAATTTCCCATACTTATTCTTCTTCACATGAGACCGTTTCAATTCTAGTCAGGTAAAGACCCAGCATGTGTACTTTCTATAGGCATAGAGGGTTCGAGCTGACAGACCTTTTTTTCTGCTTGAGAGGTTGATGAAGAATGTGCATATCTTTCGATTGTGTGTGTCCTTGTGGTCCGTGGGACAAACTGATCCAGTGGTGCGAACAATCCATTTAAGGTCATCAACAACTCATTTATTCTCAAAAGCTGAATGAGTGAAACAAGAACTCTCACTTTCAACGGTACGTGCTTCAATATCAGTTCATTAATGATTCCAGCATATTTATGACAAAGAAAAGAGGTAGTTCGTGGTATTGCAGAATTCAGTGGGTTCCAAGCGTTTCTGATTTGCAATAGCTTCTCTCGCTCATAGGGAATTTCTTGCGCTACAGTTGAGGTTGCTATCCATACGATCCTCTACGTTCGTCAAGTTTATCCAGCAGATATCTTTGTTCGTCGTAAGAAATACGAAACACCAGTATATCAATCTCGACATCCCACACTCAACGAATACATCTCCGGAGCCGTCAAAGCTATTCGCGATGAACTCGAACTAGTCAGTTGATCGACTCAAAGAAGCTCTCCGAATTTTTTCCCTAAAGTCTGAATATTTATATACACGTAGGGAAATGTACAGCGGATAATAGTGGTCATCAAAGACGAGAAACAAGTAGCTCTAGAACGGTTCATCTTCTCGGTAGAACACATGATTCAAGTCGAGTCCTTCGACAAGGATACAAGGTCATTCTGGTCTGTCTCGCTTTTTTCTCATAGAAGCTGATGGTAGCACAGTGTCGAACATGCTATGACTCCAGGTGGACTTGTCCAGTATTTCCGTTCGTTCCTCATCAAGATCAATATGATCGAGTCTGTACTTGGTCAACTCGAACTTGGAGGTGAGTGTGTTTGTAAATCTGTCATCCAGTATGATTGAAACTGCTTGTTTGTTTTTGTTCATGGGCCTCCATCAGAAGATATCTCGTTTGCCGTCTTAATTGAACTCAAAAACGGCACAGTACCAACTGTCTCTCAAACCAAGGTTTGCCACCATCTACACCAATTCTGAACCAACCTTAGAAGTTTTCCAGGATCCGCCGCCTTGGATTCCAGCAGAGCCACAACACACAACCCCTGGGACTTCTGATGACGCCGAAATGCATATGATACGAGCGGTCAACACCGGAATCATAAATGTTCGTCCATCTTGTTCAAGTGAGCTATCCTGCTAATTCACATCGTCAGCTTTCTGTGGCTGTCCAAGAGTCTGGGGAGAAAATCAAACGCATGAAGGACTTGTTTGGTCCATAGAGTCATGACAGAGTCATAACAATCCAGGATCATTAAGGGTCACTATGCTAAAGTACAAGTTAATAAGAAGCAAAGCTGTATTCAACTAAATGTCTAGTATTAAACTAAATATCCACACGAATCCGTTGTATTACAGGTATAATGCGATCCCACTCTTCCATAGTCTGGTCGTTATCTTGAGCGTACATACTTTTGTGAGGTTGGAGAACTTACTGCCTTGTAAAACTCAATCTGACCATCAGCAAAATCCCCAAGCATCTCCTTCATCTCAGCTTCTTTTGCACGTTGAAAGATGATTTGCTCTCGAAGTGTTTCATCGCTAAAAGCATCTGAGGTCTCGTGCGCTGTCGTAACAGCATCTTGTAGCTATGCTGGGTTGAGCAGAGAATTCACTCAAAATCCCGTATTAGCCCACCTCTTTGATCTTAGTATCCAGTTTGCGCATCTTCTCAACCCGACTCCTATCATCGTCAGCTCCGCGCAGTGCGTCCATACGGTCTTTGATATAAGCACCAATACCCAATCCTGTACTGCCAGCTTGTCCGCTAATCACTGCAGCAAGGCGATCGCGCTCGTTCGTAACCCCAGACAAATAATCCGAAAGCTCCTCGAAATCAAGTTGTTTCTGATCACGTAACTTGAGTACAGCACGATTAGCATGAGAGTAAGTCAGCAACGAATGGAGATGGCTGAGCAGGGGATCGGTAGTTGTATGGGTCTATTGGAAATTTCAGGTCTATGTACAGCGACAAATTAGAGAACGCACGACATGGCGCAATAGAGCCGAGAATTCAAGAAGAGTGTTGGAGAAGTGATTCAAAGGATCCGTTATACCTGATTCAAGAAATCCTAATCCCTGAACAGCTACAGCCAAGTCGTGATAATCTGCTGTGAGATCTTCACCAGATTCAGGGTTTCCATCTCATTCAGCCTCAGACCCTGAAAGACGAGAAGATAATGATCATTGCGATAGACTTACCGCTCGTTCTGTTCCTGATACGTGAATACAGCCTCTCCGTGTGATTAAGTCCATCCTCAAATTTGCTCACCCCCTCACGCATGTCTAAGAACCGTTCGTCTGGTTTCTTAACACGAGAGAAAGCATTTAGGAGGGTATCGGAGATATTATCGATGATACTGGGAGATAGTTCGGAATTCGGAGGGTGGGCAACGTGCTGATGCATGTATACATGCTAATGAACAGGTCAGAGATTGTAAAATTCAAAAGAATAAGGTGGGGTACCCATTCTGTTGACTCAAAGAATGCTCGCACGAGTGTGCTGCGCTGGAGCGTGGGATGTCTTGATATTCTTTGCAGGAAGCGGTGTAGACTTATAGCATCGAGTGAGTAAAATATTAAGAAGATATTCATTCACGCACTCAAGCCTCCGGCGTTCCATAAACTCGGGACTGAATCTATCACCTGTGATATACTCTACAGAGCGTTACAGCAAGCACTGGCAAGCATGATTAGAATCCGTACCCAGCCTGTGTTTATCGGGGAGAGCAGGTACAACACACGCAGGAAAATCTCGAACAAGGTGGTCTCGGAGGAAAACAAAGTCCTGAAATCGCCGCCGTGAAGACGGGTTAGGGGTGGAGAATATAGGTAAGTTGGTCTTGACCTCAAAGTTCAGTGGAGGATCAGGATACAGCAGAAAGGAGCGTACTCTTGCGCTTATAACATACGAAACATAGGCATCTTTAGTCTCAGCGAGTTCCTTGACTGGATCTTTCACGGCAGTGACTAAATAACCCTCCCATTTGGGCTCGTGAGGATCGCCAGAGTCCACGGTACTTTGCCTGAATCCCGGGCCAGAAGGAACGGCAACATGATCTTCGTATACAGGAGAAGAAGGGGACTCCCAGGTCACACTGTCGAAGACGTCCTCGTCACCTAGCATGGTGAAAGCCAAATGATGCTCACAGGCAACACCATCCTTTCAAATTCAACAATAACAAATATACGTTTTCCTTATGCCTCCATATTCAAAAGTCATATTTCCAGCCTTGGTTTTTCCTCTACTCTCCTTAATTCTTCCTGTATCCACTTTCCAGGTTCCAATATCGGACTCAGGTTGGTTGTCCAATTTTTTTTGGGCGTATGGCCTTATGGTATGCCATAGATTATTCCAGACAGACATGTAGCGGCATGTGGGCTGGAGAAAACACTTACATCAATGGTATGGAGATTTCGCCCTCTGCCAGTTCTATTCTGAGTGCAGATCCAAGTTACATTTGACAAGGGCTCGCAGGGACAAGTGGCCATGGTTATCTACGAATGGGCGGACGCGCCGTACCTGGGAAAGAAGGATTCAGCAGATGAAGACGACCCAGTGCCAGTATGACCCCATGTTTGCTCATGCATCTCCTTGCATTGAAATTTCTAACAGAAAACGTACGTGTGTACCTCAGATGCCCTTGTACAGGGTGATTGCACACAAGAAGACCTCGGCCAATTTATTCTAGATCTCCCACCGGGCAAGACCATAAATGATACAAGTTTCTGGTCTGCACGCGTTCTTCTCTCCTATGACAGTACATCAACCTCTTCTATAACTACAAAATCCCTTGGGCCAGTTCAGCAACGCTTTGCTCCTCGAGAAGACCCCAACCCCAACCCCAGTCCAGATGACATTCTGACATATAGCCAAGTTATACATTACCGTGTATTAAAGACGGGATATTACTGCGTTGGTATGTATCTCGGTTGTCTATAATGATGATACATATTCAAGCATTCTAGCTATATTGCCCATTTCCTCTAGGTCTACAAAATCTCGCGCATTGACAGATGTCCCGTTTCATCCACAATATCTAGGTAATATCTATTTCAAAAATACTTTCGATGGCCAGTTGGAAGCTATAGACTATCCCAAAGTCAACGTATGCGTCTTGAAGGGTCTCAAAGCAATATTGAATTGATGACTGTGCATTTCCAGTTTTACTTTGCCATGTCAGCAATTTATGCTTTCGTTGGATTGGTGTGGGGCTACCTTTGCTGGAGGAACTCTCAGGATCTTCTGCCATTACAAGTGTGTCTCGATTACTTCCCTTCAATTGACTGGTGTATGAACGTCGCCTAGAACTATCTCTCGGGCCTCGTGGTACTTCTTGTCATTGAGATGCTGGCTAACTGGAGTAAGCGACTCCCAGGTCACGGCTTCCGTTTATCTAATCAGCTAACAAGCTTATTATCGTTATCTGAACGCGCACGGAAAGGCCACTTCTTCGACCATCTTTCTTATCGTCGGTCAGTGAAAGATTCTATTGTTCCCTCATCTGATTGACTGGTTCTTGTTTGAAGTCTCTATCCTCGATGCTGGCAAAGCTTCCATGTCGTTCTTTATGCTACTTGTTGTTGCCATGGGTTTGAGTGTGGTCAAAGAATCCTTGGGCCGAACAATGCTGAAGTGTCAAATCTTGGCTGGCACTCACTTCCTTTTCGGCAGTGAGTGAATTGTCAGGTAGAAATGGGGATTCAATACTTATATTTTGTCAGTCTTGTACTCCATTGGGATTGTTGAACTTTCCCTTGAGTCAACTTCGGCTCTGGTCCTTCTTGTGTTCGTCGTGCCTTTGGCATTTACCCTCAGTGCTTTCCTCCTCTGGATCATGTACTCTTTGAGTGGTGTGTGCTTTGATGAACAAATCTTCCGTGCCCTATCTAATAATGTAACTAGCGACAATCAAATACCTTCGTGAACGCAAACAACGATTTAAACTCAGGATGTTCCAGCGCCTGCACCATATCCTCATGTTTGTCGTTCTCACCATCTTCATCTTCTTCGTCGTCTCTTCCCTCGCATTCTCTGGCCGTTTAGCCGAAGGTGAGCCCAGCTTTTTCCAACGTTGTGATTGGACCCTCATGTTTTCTCCAGATTTTGAGGCCAAGCAGTGGAAAGTCCGCTGGTGGCTTCTTGATGGCTGGTTGGCTCTTCTCTACCTAGTAGCCTTTGGTGGTATTGCTTATTTATGGCGTCCATCGGCAAATAACAGACGCCTTGCCATGTCTGATGAAATTGCCCAAGATGAAAATGATGCTGAAGATTACGACCTTGAGTCTCTCACCCGACGACAGAGATTGAGAGACGAGGATGATGATGATACCACACTTGTCGGTGGTCGTAATGGTCGTATCCCCTCACTCACCGAGGACCATGTCGTTTTTGAAATTGGCGATGAAGATGATGAAGAGGAGAATCCTTCCAGAAAGCTTCGGACGGAACGGCCTTCAGGTGAAAATATACATGTTAATCGATCTGAGGAACGTCAAGGCCTCATAGGTCCGGATGGAGACAAGGATGATTGATATACTTAATTCTAGGGCCCAATTGTATGTAGACAGATAATTTGTGTCTTTGTAGTCCATGAAAATCCATTTTCATGGTGGCATGTATTAATAATTACAAATTCTAACCTAATAAACAGGTGGTAAATATCAATCTCGAATACGCCCAGAAGACACAGTATATAGTCGGGCAGCAATGTTCATGCTCTGCAATTCCTATTGGAATATGTTTGGTCAGTGAAGGGTCAACGTAGATGGTATGACACGTACCTGAAAGAGTAGCTTAGCAGCATAAGGGATGTAGAGTTGTGAACAAGCTGTCTTATTTTTGCACGCGCGACACTAGAAATCCCTTCATCAAAACGAGTACTTCTGATAGCTTGCTGAGAACAAACCTCAAAATTTTGTTTTTTGAGATTGGCAATGGCAGTCAAACCACAACTAGAAGTGAAAATGAAGGTGAATTCAAGTTACGATGAAAGGGCACTCACATATCACAAACGTGTAGACGATATGCATCACTAGCTTCGAATAGACGCTCCTTCAAGAAACCAGCGATACCATGAGAGATCATACAATCACGCTCCATTTCTCCAAAACGTAGACCACCGTCACGACTACGACCCTCCACAGGTTGTCTCGTAAGAATCTGCACAGGACCTCTAGCACGCGAGTGTATCTTGTCATCTACCATGTGCTTGAGACGTTGATAGTACGTCGGCCCGAGGTAAATCTGTGCTTGAAGCTTACGACCTGTGTGACCATGATACATAACCTCGAGGCCACGAGACTGATAGCCTTTTCTTCGGAGGAAGGTAGACACGGATTCAACAGTAAGATCCGTGAAAGGGGTGGCATCACCCTCATTCCCTATGAGTGTAGCTACCTTGGACAGTAGACACTCAACCAAGTGGCCGATAGTCATACGGGATGGAATGGCATGGGGATTGATGATGAGGTCAGGTACAATGCCCTCAGCAGTGAAAGGCATGTCTTCTTGGCGATATGTGATACCAATGGTACCCTTCTGACCATGTCGAGATGCGAACTTGTCACCAATTTGAGGTATACGTGTAGATCGAACACGAACTTTCACAAACTTAGTACCTTCCGAATTAGTAGTAATCAGGACCTGGTCAACCATGCCAATTTCTGTGCTCTTGAGAGGAGTTGAAACATCACGCCTAGTATGTGCACGCGTTCGCTGGCCAAGCTCCTCACTGTCGGGCGGAATGGGCGCCGTTTTTCCGATGATTATATCATCTCCCCGAACACCAGTTCCTGGAGCAATAAAGCCGTCATCTTCCAACTTGTCATATGTACCGTGCTTCATCCGGAGTGTGGTCTCTCTCGTTGGCTTCTCAAAATCTTCTAGCTGCTGAATTCCACTCTTCTTTTCCATGTCCATATAGCTGCGGTAGTATATACTTCGGAAAAGACCTCGATCGATGGAGCTTTGGTTCATGATGACTGAATCTTCTTGGTTGTAGCCACTATAGCACAATATAGCGACAATCGCGTTTTGACCAGCGGGTAGCTCACGGAATTTGAGGTACTCCATAGAACGAGTGGTAGCAAGAGGTTTTTGAGGATAATAGAGAATATTAGCCATGGTATCCATACGGATTAAGAAATTAGTAAGGTAAATGCCCATAGCCTGTTTACCCATAGCAGATTGGTAGGTATTACGGGGGGACTAAGCCGATAATGAGCGATATTTGAAGTCGGAGATGATTCCTAACCTACTTGGTTGTGATCAGGGAAAGGGATTATACTCGCGCAAATGCCGAGAATCATGCTAGGATGGATCTCGCAGTGTGTCCAAGTATGTGCGTGAGTTCCGGCTTTTAATCGTGCAGCAGGGTCGAAGTCACCATCATTTGCGTGAGGATCAATACCAGCAGCCTGAAGTCGTGAATTCTCTAGGTCTTCAGGAGTCATGGAGATCATGACAGTCTCTTCTTCTTCGGCATCCAGTAACTCAATCACACCACCCTTGATCAACTGCTCCCATTTGTACTCATTTCCTTCGTCATCATAGCTGTCATTAAGCCAACGAATATGTTTCTTCTGGAGAAGTAGCTGCTGATTTTCGACGATGAACAGTGGCCGGCAAACACGGCCAGCATCAGTGTAGATCCTAAGCTCCTTTTCTCGAATGTCACGGACAACCGAAACCTCCGGACTAATATCATCCTTTCTCCTCAGTTTCTTGATCGTTTTGACGAGGTTGGCCGGATCATGATGAACACCCATCCAAACACCGTTGACAAATACTTTCGTACAGGGTGAGGTGGAGTGAGCGTTTTCTTCAAGAGATTCAAGACCCCACTCTTCCAAGAACTCAATGACAGGAGCAGAATAGGAGCCGACGGATATGCAGGCCATGAGTGCCAAGTTCTTGACAAGACCACAAGCTTGACCTTCGGGCGTCTCTGCAGGACACACCATACCCCAATGGGTATTATGGAGTTGACGTGGCTTAGCAATTTTGCCTTCACGTCCAAGGGGAGTATTGCAACGGCGCAAATGGGAAAGTGTTGATGCATACGTATAACGGTTCAGCACCTGAGAAACGCCCGCCTTCGTCGACATGGATTTCTTCTGGTCGCCCCAGTTTCCGGTAGCCAAAGAATACTTGAGACCATTACTAATAGTTTGGTGTTTGACAGCCAGAGTGAGATTAAATTCCTTGTGTGTTTCCACACACTGGAATGACGCATGAACTCTAATTGGATACCAAAGCAGAATCAAGAGTTACCTTTTGAAGATATCGGTATACATCCTTGGTCAACTTTCGGAACAGCATGCGGAATAGGTTGGCAAGAAGGGGGCCTGCCAAATCAAGACGCTTTTTACCAAAATGGTCACGGTCGTCAAGCTCTCGTCGTTCCATGGCCGCCAGGAGCAAACGATGGATCATATAACCAAAGAAATACGCCTTCTTTGATTCCGAACCCTCCGCCATGGAGACATGAGGTAGCATTTCCTTCTGCAAGATTTCCTGCGCATAACGGATACGACGTTCACGAGACAAACCAGTGGTTGTACCACGATTACCAATGAAATCTAAGGCAACTTCTCGATCCTGGATGACGAAGCCGTCGTCTATGCAAGGCTTCAGCATCTCCAACATCTGTGTGTCCTGCAAATCATAGCAAATATGCTCCAAGATGTCCCGGTCCGAGATGACTCCGAGGCCACGAAAAACGACCCAAATGGGGATATCGACTTTGATGTAAGGTATTGTAGCCTTCATGACATTGCCCAGCTAAATCACAAGATCATAAAGCTTTCTAAGAATCGGAGGCTGCGTACGTACCGAGCGTTCTTGATTTCTATGGAACATCTTGACTTGAAATTGACTGATAGTCTTTCCTCCCTTCTCTACCGCACTGCGAATCTCTGCTAGGAAATTTATAGGCGAGGGCTGGGCTTTGGCGAAAACATAGACATGGTTGGTGGCCATTCTCTCTTGCGCAATCAGCACTTTCTCAGAACCGTTAATGATAAAGTATCCTCCAGAGTCATAGGGGCATTCATTGAGATCGTAGAGATCTTGGTCTTGAAGTCCACGAAGGATACAGAAAGTTGAGCGCAGCATGATTGGTACCTATACCACCCAATGTTATCTCTAAGAATATCACAGCATATCAAGGAACTCACCCTTCCAAGACATGCTTTTGATACATCATCCGGATTGTCTTCCCTCTCTGCCTCCCAAGCAACCTCACCAGGGGTGTCGGGATCCTCACGTCCTACCAGGACACGCTTTCGCATCTCGATATACAAAGGCGCAGAATAAGTCAGGTTACGAAGTCGAGCCTCTTGAGGAAATATAGATGCAACGGCACCATCCCCCTCAGTGGTTGTTGGCCGAGAAAGGTATATTTGACCAAACTTGATCTCATAACGGCGACTCATGTCTGTCTCGTGCCCCGTATGCTGATCTGCTTGGTCTAATATGAGGTCCGAATTCTCGTCCACAAGCTCCTGCATGGTATTCTGGACAAACTCATCGAAGGAATCGAGCTGTTGCCGCACAAGACCCTTCTGGTCAAAAAAACTTGAAATAACGGTCCAGCAATCTTCCTGCGTGATCTCCTCATACCCATCATCTCCATCTATACCGTAACTGGGATCCTCATAATCATATGTTTCGTGTGTGGAGTTGATATCTTGAAATTTTGAGCAAGAAAAGGTCAACTAACGCATATGCCTTACCCTGGCCCATTTCCATAGTGAGTACCTGAACAAGCAGTGTGTTGTTAATACTGCCTATCTGCTTCAAGATACAAATCTCCAAAAGCTGAGGTGGCTGGAGTAAACAGAGAACTTAGAACGGTCTTAGAGGCGTCCATATGTTTGTCATTGTTGAAAAGAAAGCGTATACTCAAACACTGTCATTCATTGACAGTAACCTTTGAGATACTTTCAGATAACCCAATCGGCTGGGTTAAGGTCAAGGCTGTATTACAGATCTGGGACTTCTGCAAGTAATTTCTTCATTATGCTATGCGCGCTATCCGAATATCCACCCTACATAAAAAGCTCAGCTCAGAAGAGTATGGACATCCCATCAGACGGCTTACACCAAATAGAAGGGTGTGATTCAGGTAGTGATATAGTTTGTAGAGCTCTCCCCTCAAGTCATATTGGGAGATCGGCTCAGTCTTCGGCAAATACTTGTGATAGGTCTCAAAAAATGATGGTGGAAAGCCCCCAAAGATGCGAGCAATGGCGAGACTTCATTACAATTAGTGCATGTCCCCAGGAAGGAAGGATTGGCTCACTCTGCCTCATTATGCCCATAGTACGAGGACGGGTCAAATATCACGGGCTCGCCTGTCGATAGATCGACGCCCACATTACCACTCTAAGACAAGGGTCACCGAACAGACAAAGCTTCAGATGTTGGAACCGAACCCAAAGGTCACCGTGCAGCAGGGCAGGCTGTACTTTGAGGTGGCCTGGGTTACAGTTAGATTACACATTAACGGTCTTTGGACTCGTAATACCAAGCAGTTTAGGGATAACTCTTGTGTGTGTCAGCCTGATACTACCACTCTCCTGGCAGAAACTTCACGTACTGTCCCCGCACTTCCTCGCCTGTTTTGACAAGATCATGGTAGCCATGCTCGGCCAAACCCTCCAACAAAGTTCCAATCAGATTATCATAACAATGCTCCCAAGTTCTATACCACCCATTTTTCTGTTTTGTTGTCCCACAGAATGTCGGTACATTGAAACCAAAGCTCTCTTGATTTTTATACTGATGTAACTCCGTGGCAAGCCTCTTTGCCAACATGTTGGCAGAGTTTCCAGATAGACCAACAATGCTTCTGTACTCCGAGATGAAGTAAGGCCTCCCACCCTCATCCTGTCCATGAGAGAATAGCTTGGGTGCCAGTCCAGGAGCAGCGATCTCTATAGCCTTTAGCGATTGTGCTTCCCCGACATACTGGTCGTGTTCTGAGGAAGACCCAAGCTTGACGAAGTAAGTGGAACCCGTGGAGGATTGTATTCTCGGGAGATGACCACTATATTCGGCTGTAGGGTCAATCCTCTTGAGCTCCGCCATGAGGAAATTGGGTAACGACTCTTCCATTGAGTCGTAGTACAAATGTTTCCGTTTACTCCAAATGGCGAAATTTCGATAACGCTTGCCCCATGCTGACAAACATTTCAAGGATTGATCTTATACCATACTTTCCCGATATCCGTCGCGATACCATGCCCTCTGATCTGACTAACAAACCAGTCCCAGGTGCAAGAGAGTTCTATCCTTTGAATGAACCTGAGATCGGAACATGCTGGGACCAGGCAAGTCAATTGCTTGTTTCTCGACGATCAGTGGCTGATAAGGTTTAGGATTCAGAATCACCGTTACTCTTCAAACCCTTGATAATCAGAGGTGTAACCTTCAAGAACAGGATATGGGTCGTGAGTTTGACCAGCCTTAATCACTCAGTAATACCTGCTCATCTCACCTAGTCCCCCATGTGTCAGTACAGCTCTGATAACGGACATGCTACCGACTGGCATCTCGTGCATCTAGGTGTAATTTATTGATATTATGTTGTCTGTCGCTAGCTGAGGCTGAAACGAGTTTTCAGGGATTTGCATCGAGAGGGGTTGGGGCGATCATCGTTGAAGCGACTTCGGTGGTTCCTGAGGGAAGAATTTCACCCCAGGATGCAGTGAATACGAAAACACCCTATAACATCTATCTATATGTGTTTACTTGAAAACTAGGGATTATGGACTGACACACAAATTGAACCCCTCAAACGAATCACTACCTTTTGCCATGCTCAAGGAACAAAGATAGGCATTCAGCTCGCCCATGCCGGCAGGAAAGCTTCTCTGCTTGCACCTTGGATTCGAAGAACTACGGGAAATTCTTTGGCCACGGAGGAAGCGAACGGGTGGCCTGAAGAAGGTATTATCTCGTCCTCTCTCGAACCATTGAGCTCACGTTTCGTCAGTATATGGACCAAGTGACCTATCATTCAAAAAAGGTAGCTATCCTGATCCAAAGCCAATGTCTGAAGAAGATATCGATCGTCAAGTTATCAAGGCTTTTGTTGAATCAGCTAAACGTGCAGAGAAAGCAGGATGTGCGCGGAATCTTTCCTAAGCCCAAGATTTGCTACTCACTCTCCTTCTGAAGTCGACTTCATTGAAATACATGCAGCGCATGGTTATCTACTTCACTCCTTTGTGTCGCCTTTGTCTAATACCCGTGATGACCTATATGGGGGTCAACCTCTGGAAAATCGGCTACGTGTTATCAGTATTCTCGTCCAGGAAGTCCGTAAAGTGTGGAGTGGACCTCTGTTCGTTCGTATAAGCGCCACGGATTGGGCTGAAGGACCCGAAAAAAGCACGGATGGTAAATGGCTGCAATGGGGTATTGAGCAGAGCAAAATCCTTGCTGCTCGACTGCAGGAGTTTGGAGTTGATCTTGTTGACTGCAGCTCAGGGGGAAATTGGGCTGCAGAAGTCATCCCTCATCAACCTGGATATCAGGCTAGTGGTCATGGTACCTGAAGTTGCCCTGTAATGATGAGATAGTGTTTAGGTCCCATTCGCCGCAGAA
>Ga0153987_1000409_pt1 | contig 14045 bp, 15 predicted proteins | sample TSNC071MetaG_FD_102279 | JGI IMG/M metagenome (GOLD analysis project Ga0153987, IMG submission 102279) | Attine ant fungus gardens microbial communities from North Carolina, USA - TSNC071 MetaG | ecosystem: Host-associated > Fungi > Mycelium > Unclassified | place: USA: North Carolina, William B...
ATATGAGATGCTACGGCAGCAGTTAATCCTTGCGATTAATGAGGGCGGTGAGGGTTTTGCCTTCAGCTGATCAAGGCTTCACTTGATAAAAGTTATCTTTGTGTCTGTCATGTTGCTTTGTCCTTAATTTATATTACACAATTTCAGTATTTTCACGTGACTTGCTCTACCCACCTGTTGACTATGAGGGCTTTTGTCGTTGAAAAGCTTGCCCATCCCTCTGAAATCATTTTATCTCATGGCGTACCGGAACCAACTCCAGGAAGAGGTCAAGTGCTTGTGGATGTCTACAGCGTAGGCCTGAACTTCTTTGACGTAAGTAAACACAGTCACATCAGCAACCAGTCCGCCAATCGTGAACTCCCAGATCCTGCAATCGCAAGGAAAATACCAGCATAAGCCACCATTGCCCTTCGTCCTTGGGACCGAATTTTCTGGAACGATAGCCTCCAGTTCACCTATCCCAGATGGCTGTCCATTTAAAGCAGGGGACCGCGTATTTGGTGCTGCCCCAGGATCCTTCGCCGACAAGGTTGTTGTGGAATCAGATGCCCTTCTTGCACTTCCAGACAATATAACCTTTGATCAGGGCGCCGGTGACTCTGGCTGCTTCGTCAAGAATGTGAAAACCTACTAACCCCTACACAGGTCTCTATGTCACATGGCCCACTAGTTACGAGGCTTTGGTGGGTCGAGCGAACCTAAAGGCAGGTGTGTCAACGTACGGACGTCACCACGCTTTTCATCCAGCCTTATTCTCACAACAGGTGAGTGGGTTCTCGTGACTGCTGCTGCCGGGGGTGTCGGCATTGCGGCCGTCCAGATAGCCAAAGGTATCGTTTATTTTTGTCCTTGTAACTTACTAGTCAATCTTGAAACGTATTCTAGCTCTTGGCGCACGTGTAATTGCAGCAGCAGGTGCAGAAGCCAAACTGGACATTGCAAAACGATTGGGTGGTGCCGACTTCGTCGTCAATTATTCGAAACCTGGATGGCAACAGACGGTTCTTGAAATCACGCAGGGTAAAGGCGCCGATGTAATATATGATCCCGTCGGTCTCATTAAGGGCAAGTGTAACACCTGACGAATTATGTATACGCACTTGAACCATCTGTGTACTAGATTCGCTCAAGTGTATTGCTTGGAAAGGACGTGCGCTAGTCATAGGGTTCGCTGGGGGTACTCTTGAACAACTTCCAATGAATCTTGTGCTTTTGAAGAATGTTTCTATTGTTGGGCTCTTTTGGGGTGCATATAAAAGTGAGAGTCGATATGATATCACTTCTGCTCTCTTACCACGCTCTAGTCCATGAACCTTTACACATCCCCTCGGTTTGGAGTGATATTCTGGAGTATGTTTTCTTTCAACTCAACTCAAAAATACCGATGTAGCCTCACTTTACCTCATCTTAGACTGTTTACTTCTGGGAAGATTAAACCTGTCATATATGATCAAAGTTTCACATTAGAGAGACTGTCAGACGGTTTAGCTGCCATAGAGCGTCGGGAATCCTGGGGAAAAGTTGTTGTCCGGGTTAAAGAGGAGGGAACAAATGAGAGAGCAAAACTGTGAACATGTAGGATTCCATATCTAAAACTCATATTCTTTAAGAAAGTGCTGTGACGAAGAATACAACTATATTTACAGGGAAAGCATATGGAAAAAGTGGTCATAGATGGTGACTAGAAGGATCATGTTTGCTTCGACAGCGGTACCTTGCTCCATAATGTGTCTTCATGGATTTTACCAATCAAAATATCTTCCACATCCAGCATCTCCTCTTCATACAGGTCATCGTCTAATCTGACATCATCATCGTCAATATCCATGAGGTCGTTAATCTCTTCGTTTGCTGCATCAGAAAAAAGATGAAAATGAGGAGGGCCGACATCCTGCTGGGGTGGGTGTGGCTGGAGCACATTTTGACTCGCAGCAAGTTGTTCATTGTCGTCAAATCCAAGTTGCTGGTGGTGAAATGGAATAGTGTGCTCGCCCAATAGCTCAGAGAAATATTGATGGGGACCTTCGTTGAGGATGCCCATGGTTTTCAGAGCAAACTGAATAGCAGACTTATTGATTAGCCCATTTTGATCCTATGCCAAAAACATTTGTGAGAGATCGCAAATGTAATGCAAGGTTTTTTTTAGCTGACCTCGTCAAGATTTTTCCGCCAGGCTTTTATTTTGCCTCGAAATCTGCGATGCGCTTCCTCCAAAATAATCACTCGAGCAATGACTTGAACCAAGAAATCTCTAAGTGTCTCAAAGATCAGAAAGAGTAAATCCGTTTTGATAGATACATCTTCACTTGCTAGCTGTGGTTCATATCCAGAGATAAAAAGCCTATGAGACACATGAGAGATCCTAAATTTTCTCTGAAAAGCAGCGCACCGTAAAAGCTTTCCGATTCTCCTATAATTAAATATATCGAGTCCAGCAGCTGCGATTGACTCTCCGTTAACATGACAGGTGCACAAGTCTGATAGAGCCTTTTGGAACGGAAGAGATGAAGCAGGCGCCGAGCGCGGCGATCCTTCATTCTCAGTATTCTCCAACTCTGAGATGCAACTGGCACCATCCTCAGGATCCTGTGATTTGGGCATGACAAAGTCTACGGATTCAGTACTTCGATCTCCGGCGATGTTCATGTTAGCTGACTTGGATCGGTTCTGCGTAGATATTCGCCTTACTCCTGGCTGCAATTTTTTAATGGTGTCATCAGCTTCGGCCCCGCTTATTGTAGCTCGCTTTCGGCGCATGTACATGCGCTTCTGGTGACGACGACGGGCTCGAGGACTCATGTCCTGGTAACTAGGCAGATGTTTTTCTGGAGTGGTAGACACCGGATTTTCAAGGAAACACGGGGATCCACTCAGAAATCGAGAACTTGATTGGAGGCTTCGTACCGATGAGATGGGCTCTACCTCAGTTGTAGATCTGGTCGAAGAAGTATCTCTTCTACAACTATGGGGGGGAATCAGTTCAGACTTCACGTAAAACAAGAGGACTCATACTCTGGCGAAGTGGCAGTATCGGCTTCGAAAATTAAATCAATCGCGAGTAGATGACTATACGTAAGGTAGGGTATATTGCTAAGAGGACACCGAGATTCGTCCATAAGCCTCGATACACTCCCCGAATCATTTGGGTAGCCTTCAGCCTTTGTAGACCAGATTTCCTCGTTAATGCGTAGTCTCTCTGCATTCTCCTCCTCCCACACAATCCACGTGTCTGAAACTTCATGAGCCAGAGGAAGATTTTTGCGGCATATATCCTCCTGAACATTCTCCTGAATGGCCTCCTCTAAAAGAGAAATATACTCTAAAACCTCTACTTCATTTTTCGTCTCAATTGAAGCGGCAATGAGATCCGGACGAAGGCGGGAATACACACTCAAGGCATGGAAAAATGCGTCCTTTTCTGATGACTTCCATTCTACACCATTAATGACCGTTATAGAGTGACTATCTGCGCGAGCCGCATAACTAAGGTGCTCTGACAGTTGATTGAGGTGTTGGTGAAAGAGGGACAGATACAGAGGAAGTTCAGGAGAGAAATCAGATATGTTTTCTTCCATCTGAAAATCAAGTTGCGCTTGACAAGCTGGTGGCACCGATTCAGATGGCCACGTGAGCCTTCCTCTGTCGACTACACTCGACGGATTGTCGCTGGAAATTACGAATACCTCCCGGAGTTAATGAGGCTGCAAGAACAACAATCGAAGATATCTACTGAATATGTCCTTGCCCTCTATCACCCTTACATTCCTCGTTCAGGAATTATCCATACTTCTTGCGGACAGTTGGACTCTTTTGCGGCGTATTCTTTCTTTATTCTTTCTTGCAGCATGTGATCCAAGGATACTTCTAATGTCCTGACATGTCAGGACATTAATGGAACCTGTCAAGTGACCCGTCATAATGAATGCACATGTACAAATTTCTGGGCCCACCATGAATTCCAGCCGGCAGAGATATGATCTAACCATCATTAGATATCCCTCTCCCGAAAAACATCCTCCTGTTTGTTATTGACTCTATTACCCACTCTACCTCCCAATCCAAGGGTTTTGGCAGGGCGAACTGGTATTGTTTTTCTTGGCAATGTTCTCGGGAAGGTATATTCACACTCAAAAAAACGACTGCTATTATCCTATTTAACCGTATCAAAGCTGGGGGGAGTATCAAAGTCCCCAGCGATTCTGGATACAACGGTTTAAGGGTCGCGTGTTGCCCTTTCATCCGGCAAATACTCTTAGGGGACCTCACAACATAGGACAAGATTCACTCAACTTGTGTACCCCAAGACATGGCTTCTGCGCGGGGTGCAGCATGTCGATCCCAGCAAGTGTTCCCGGTACATCTGGAGGTAGGCATGTACTATACTGTATATATTATCCACAGTCGCCAATAAAATGATCATACCCAAGCTTACCTGCAGAAAGGAAGAAATATATGACAATATGCTACATCTACAGAACTATTATAGTTACAAGAACCCCGAACAAGGTTCAGAGGTATAGTCTTAGATGATGCCGGCAATCATAAGTTTGCCAGAGGCTCACGTCCTGTTCCATTCTGACGACGATCCTCCCAGCACTGCCGTGCAAGCTTGCGTAACTCTGTCTTCATTATCTTTCCTGAAGGTGTATGTTCTGATACCTTGTCGTAAACATACCATTGTTTACAGATGAGGCGTTCGCTTACCGAATGGCTCATTTAGAAGAACGATCATCACAGGTACTGCGAACCTAGGAAGACTGCAAAGCATGAATGAGCTTCCGTGCAGATCGGTTTGAGAGACATCTGAGCAAACCTCTGACGTGCGGTCGCCATCAGTGCGGCTTCTGTGACATATCCTTGATAGGCAGGCTTTATCGAGACAACTGCAGCCACTAGCTCCCCTAAGCGCTCATCTGGAACGCCCACCGCCGCGGCTTCTTGAACCCGAGGATCATTATATAATGCATTCTCCACTGTCACGGAGTCCTGCGGCAATTTGAACAACTTCTGCAAAAAAAAAAGATGCTTGCAACTTACCACATTCTCTCCACCTCGGATGATGATGTCTTTCACTAGTATAATCAATCTCGTGAATGAAGCCAAGAGAAGATACAGAAGGCCACTCACGTCGATCCTTGATGTAAAGGAAGCCTTCCTCGTCGAGATATCCGAGATCTCCGCTCCGCAACCACCCGTCCTTCGTCATCACCCGATCGGTAGCTTCTGCAGACATTTTCGTTTAAAGACGAGATCAATGAAATGAAACTTTCGGCTAACCCGAATTATTCCAATATCCTTTCATAATGTTCGGCCCTCGCCTGGAAATGATGATGACAAAGAGTCTGAATGTAGGTTTTGACTTACAACCAAACTTCTCCGACACTGTTTGGAGATAAGCATTTTTCGCCTGCGACAATCTTGATCTCATTGACTGGACTTGCTAAACCCCTGACAATCAATTGATCAGAACACCCCAAGATAAAAGATAAAAGCTAAAGCATGCAAAAGCTTACGCGCATGTAGGGCGCATCAAGTAATCGTCCCCAGAGATCTAAACCTTATTAAGTAAAGTATGGCGGAAGACTTCAAACCATCATACCGAAACAGCTATTGAGTTCGTTTCTGTGAGGCCGTATCCCTGGGTCCTGGATTTCCAATTTTTAGCAGGGATTGACCAGAGAACGAGGGGAACGTACATTGAGGCTTTCGGAAAGGCTCTAGAAGCACGTAAAACTAGAGAATCTGGCGTAGGAGAACCACCGAATAACAGGCCTTCAAGCGGATATCCAGCGAGAGAGCTCTCAACTAGATCAGCAACCATAGAAGGCACACTGGAGATACAGGGAGGCAATTTGTCAAAATACTTAAGAAAGAATAGAGGTTTTCATATTCTTACCCTCCAGCAACACCAACGTTCTCTTCCCTGATTAGTCTTTTCTCCAGTTATGAGAATTGATTTGACTTGAAAGAACTGCACTCTCACCTTGCAGCTGAGGGATCCATCAAGTCAATAGGGATACTTCATATCCATTAATAGCTACGCACCTTCCTCTGGTATCCACTTCTTTGTAAGAATTATTTTCATGCCGGTTAATGTAGCCATCATCTAAGAGAATGAATCCATCTGTCAAGCCATGCCTTCAGAAACATAGAACCAACCGAATAGCTAGTTGAGCCGGTCACATGGAACAAAGGTACAGCAACGAGTGCTCCTACTTGCGGCCCGGGTCGCTGGACGCTAGGCAGGGACTCTCCCCTGCGCAATGCCGCTCTGAATCCGCCCACTAGCACCTACAGCATATGATTAGAGGGGACCTTGATGCTAAGCGATCTTCAGTACGTACATTGAAAACATTAGTCAAAAACTGTCGTTGAGTGCTAAGAACACCTTTTGGAAGGCCCGTTGTCCCTACGATTAAAGCAATGAGAGGCAATCAATTGAGAAACTGGAAAGCGAATACCAGATGTGAAGATGATCGTAGCGTTATCCTCAGGGTAGATACTTTGGCTCAGGATGTCGTTGAAATCATTATATCTAGGATAGGCATCGACCAACTTGCTGAGTGATTCCATATGCTTCCACGATCGATTACATCGGTCTAGCACCAGAAACCCCGTAACACCCAACTCCTCTTTTAAACGGGAGGTTATCGACTCAATGATGCTAGCTCGCTCTGGGTCAACAATGATTAACTTGCATCCGGTGTACGCCAGACAGTGCTCAAGAGGTTCCAGAGGCAACCAACTAAAAGAAAGGATCAGTCTCAATATAAGGGAGCGACCATTGCGACGAACGCATTGACGAGCACGGTGACTGCACCGATCAGGTCTGGTATATGCGGTTTCAGTCAAGCCCAATTGAAAGACGCATATATTGACTCACGACACGCCCAAAAAGTGACTAGATAATCATAATGGTTGCGCGAGCATATGCCAACCCGATCTCCTATCAAGAATGTCAATTAATGAGCATTCAGCGCAGGACTCTGACTTGCCTTTCTGTATTCTGTAAACTCTGCGGAAGAGACTCGCGATTTGAGTCGCACGTTCATGTGTTTGGCGATAGGTGAGACGGCAGTCGTCATAAACAATGTATGTCTGGTCTGCATATTGGTTGACAGCTGACAGCCAGAAGTCTCTGCAAGAAGGCCTGAGATTTTTGTATACACGGAGGAGTCTTCCATCGACCAAAGTTGTTTCCGTTTCGTGAATATTTCCAGGCGCACAAAGGATCGCTTCAGCTAGGAAAGATGAGCAAAGATATAGAACCTCGAACTAGCGACAGGCTTACTTTCTGCGAGAGAATGGGGAGAAGTTGATGACATGGTGTACGGCGGGGACGGTGGAGAGGCTGAATGATGAAATAAACATTAACGGAGAGGCTTTTATTGTAATGTGGTTCCTCCGCAAGGAGAACGCTGTCACTCTGCGGCGGAACTCTCCTCCCAGTGTCATAATTGGACCGAGCGCCAAAACCAGAATGAATGATTTTCGATTATGCCGGCTCGCTTTTCCGCCGCGGACAACGAGGCTATCCGCGGTCCCTGTTCTGCGAGCCATCAGATTCATCATTCGTCCAATGACAATCAGCCTTTTGTGTGGGTAGAAACCCCATTCTGTTTTCGTCCATTTCAGTCCCCTCCCTTGAGAAACATTATGATCTGGAAATCCACCGGTTTTGGGGTAACCATATGTCCTTCTTTATGGCTTTTGGGTCGGGCAGTTGTTAGATCGGAAAACAGAACTGTCACCCATCAGGAACGCCTTGAGGCTATCTACTTGAGAGGGGCTGATTCCCGAATGTGTCCGCTCATCTAAGACATGGTGGCTCAGTGCACAAGGCTGAAGAAGCAGCCATCTTGACTTGACATGATTACAAGAACGAGAGAATACTATGTTTGGGATTGACACGACCGAGAGGGTTTTGACTGCGTGGTACAACGGACAAACGAGTTCCGAGCAGATAAGCTTGCAACATTCTATTCAGACTTGGCATGTCAGAAAGGTACACATGACATATTGACAAATGACACCATCCGAGGACATATGCTGTAAGCTGCAAGGGGACCCTGGCATCATAAGAATACCGTCGTCAATGTATATTCAATGTATATTTACCTTTGTTGCAAACACAAGTTCTCGTCTATTCTCGGTCACTGCTTCCTGATAACCACAATGCAACCCTCACTAGACCTGGAGCCTACCGTCAGGATTCGTGAATTAACCAAGGACAAAGTCGACTTTGTTCTTGAAAATGTCGACCTTGCGTAAGCTTGTTCCGTTTTACTCTCCATTTCAGATCTGATAGAATACCCAGTTTTGCCAACTCCTTTCGTCGAGTTATGATGGCAGACCTTCCTACAGTCGGTATGCATTCTGTCACATCTTAGGCCTACTAACCATTGTCCTCTGAACAGCTATCGACTTGGTGGAAATTGATGTCAATACAACCGTGTTACCAGATGAATTCATTGCCCATAGATTGGGTCAAATTCCTCTGCTAAGCTCGAATTGCGACGAGGCAATACGATACACAAGAGTTTGTCATGTTCTAGGTTGTTCCCATGGGCATCCTGAATTTATACTCATAGGATTGCACCTGCCTTGTTGGTTGTTCATTCTGCTCTATCGTTCTCCTCCTGCATGTCAAATGTAACGACGACAATACGATGAACGTGACCAGTAATCATCTCGATGTTGCACCATTCCCTGAAGACCAACACGATGTTCATGCAGATCCAGGAGAGGAACTATCGAAGCGAGGAGAGTATTTTGGCCATCCAGTGGGTAAAAGTAAGCCAGACTACGAATAATTTTTGTCTCCTCATTCTTCATAGTCATGACTTCACAGATGATTCAAACGCATCGCCTATATTAATATGTAAGATCCGTAAAGGTCAAGAATTAAAAGCGAAATGCATAGCCAAGAAGGTTGGCAATTTCTCATTCCCCTCAGACTCGCCTCATCAACTCCATAGGGTATCGCCAAAGAGCATGCCAAGTGGTCTCCGTGTTCTGCTGTGGCTTTTGAATATGACCCCTACAACAAGCTACGGCATACGTCCTATTGGTTTGAAACTGATGTGAAGGAAGAGTGGCCAGTAAGCAACAATGCCAAGGAAGAGGAGGCACCTCGGGATGATGAACCCTTTGATTACATCGCTAAACCTACCAAGTTCTATTTCGAGGTTGAAACAGATGGCAGTCTGAGTCCACAGGAGGTTGTCATGAAGGTCAGAGTTGTGACAAGATTTTGAATCAATATCTAATCTGTTCTCACAGGGTCTTGCTGAGCTTCAGCAGAAATTGGCCAAATTTATATATAGCCTAAATCAAGGGCCAGAAACCGAAAATTTGCAACAGCCAACTGGTGTTGGTGTTGAGTCAAACTGGGCCGCGGCTCCTGCACCAACTGTCAATACTTGGTCAGGAGGTGTTAGTAGCCAGTGGGGGAACGCAAGCCCAGGGCAGCGAAGCAATTCCAACGCAGGCTGGGGTGCCAGTCCACAAGCTGGTTCGTGGCCTGGCGGTGGTGCCACAGGTTGGTCTAGTCCCAGCCAACAGTCTAATGGATGGAATGTATAATATGCGTGGCTGGCTTTTGATCCTACTCTCCATGATGATATCTTGCCGTCCTCAAAGATTCATTCGAGAAAGCGTATATTATTCATGAGACAGGGAAGATCATAATTGTGAAGGATATACAAAGAGGCGCCGCAGTTGTGGTCAGATAATCCAGTAGGTGCCATTACTGTGGGATCATGGTTACATTCTTGCCGTAGTTAAATGACGTTCTATGTCCGAGGTGTCATCTTAATTATCTCCTATAGACAAAGTTCTGGTACACTCATAGAAGGTATAGCTGCAAGATTGGACACTGTCACTTGCAATGCTGACCCCTGTCTTGCACCTTGTTTGTGAAGCCCTCGTCTGGGAGTCCGCCATTCGTACCTTTGGATGAAGAAATTTGAGTTCAAGACAGCGAGGACAAGTTGATCGTGCCCCCTGATGATAGTCAAGCATGGAGAGAAACTATGCGACGCATTATCCCCGTTTCGGAGATGTCCATTATCAATCTGTGCATGAAGTTGACTTTGACACATCTTTTGAACTTGGCGATCTTCGGTTTCAACCATCTCTCCTAATGTTGTAGAAAGAAGTGCATCTATGGGCTGAAGACTTTAAATTAACCCATCTTGGGAATGCAAATTCATCTTTGGTCCTGTTGCACCACACAGAGTCGGCGGTTATCAGCAGTGAGTCACGTCTTAAGAATTCAGTATTATTGCACAGAAAAAGTTATCTCTCACATTCATGTCGTAAGGGAGACTTGAAGTTACGGTACTTACCTCTGACGAACTCATCATTCAAGATCTTTCTCAAAGATCAGTTATTCATGTTTTTCCATCATATGTGAAATCATATGTGAAAATGCAATTGCCATGGTCCGCTTTACTTCAGTATTCACTAATATTGATCCGAGGATAATGCTCGAAAGGTGAACTTCCGTATTCATCTCCTTTCATCCCAACACGGTCATTGATATAGAAAGGACGTCAAGGCGTTTATAGATTCACGCCAAATTAGGCAACTGAAGGCGTGGACAGCATGCATGAGCAATAAACAAGATGAAAAATGTCCGAGATAGACCACACACTGAGCACTTAGGTTCCAACACTAATAACAATAGTCAGAGGTCGATGTCGATCACAGGAAAAGCATGTATCGGGTATGTTGTTTACGAGAGTAAATCTAATGCCACAACCACGTTATAATATTATAATATTGATATTTCATCAAGCCAACAAACAGCAATGTTTGAAGCTCACATGAGATTTTCGCACCAGTTGTGAGACTTGTTGGGTAGACAAGGATATGGACAGAACGCTCGAGCGAATGCAACTTTCGGGCAGGACGTTTTCCCCATCCTTTGAAAACATGCGTGGTTGCTATATTATGCATCGGACTTGGAGTGAAAAGTCTATGAGCTTTGTGGATAAATAGATCAGAGATGTACCGGCCCATCAAATAGGATCCGTTTACGGATTTTAACCGTGGTTTGAGATAAGTTCGGGTCGGTGGGACATAATGTTACTAATCAAAATTATCGGAAGTTACCAAAGCATTTTTGTGATGGTATTTGCACTGGATGCAATGTTTAGTCCCTTCGAGGGTACTGAAAAACTCCTTGAGCTCTGGTTTGCTCCATCGGCAGCAGCTGTTCCAGGCCTTCCAGATGCAAACGGCAAGGCAGGTCTGCGCCGAGTCGATAGAAAGGTTTGGGAAGATATGCTCAAGATCGTCAAGTGCGAAGTCCTCAGTGTAATGGAAGGTAACGAAATAGATGCTTATCTGCTCAGGTCATCTTCTCTATCCTTCTACCCTTCATACCCTGATCATTGATATTTCTTCTCCTGCCCTATAGTGAATCATCTTTGTTTGTCTCCCCTCACAAACTTATCTTGAAGACCTGTGGTACCACTCTCAACCTCTTTGGTTTACCACGCATTCTCGAGATTGCCGCACAATATTGTAATATGCCCATCATCTATCGTTGTTTCTACTCACGGAAATCATTTATGTTCCCCGAACACCAGAAGGGCCCTCATCGAGACTGGAAACAAGAAGTCGAGTTCCTTGATAATATCTTCAAGGATGGTGCTGCTTATACCATTGGCAAAGTCAATGGTGACCACTGGCTTCTTTACATGGCCTCACAAATTCGGGCCATTACCTCGTTGTCCAACAGCCAGATCCTCGACTGTGACTCGCCAAACTTACAGGCTTTGCCTGACTATACCATAGAAATTCTCATGAGCAACCTCGGCAAAGAGTCACGCGACTCCTTTTTCTTCAATCAAAAGCCTGCATCCAAATCCCCATCGAACCTTGGCCTCGACATCTCTCATCAACTAGGTATCAATAATATCTTTCCTTCTCAACTCACCTCTTTGGACGCATATGCGTTTACCCCCTGCGGTTATTCATCCAACGCACTCATAAAACGAGGCAATGCTGAGTCCCTCAATATGCCCACTGTCTCCAATCCGGGAGAGGGCTATTTCACAATCCACGTTACCCCGGAAGAAGGCTGGTCCTATGCCAGCTTTGAATGCAATGTCCCACTGGCCTCCTCACATGATGAGAGTGACCCAAGGACGATGCCCAGTATAGAGATGCTCATTAAGCGCGTCGTATCCATTTTCCGGCCTGGCCGTATTACTCTTACACTATTCATGTCAAACCAAAATGATGATAGAAGAAACTCCGAGGGCACCGTAGAGGATGCTCAAGGAGCCTTCCGAGCTGCCTTGAATTGCATCAAATCCGACGAGGAAGCTGACCCCATCAAATATCGGAGGACAGACAAGATCAACTACGAGTTTAGCCACTATGATTTGGTTTTTGCTTCTTTTGAAGCTATGGTTTGATGTCCTGGAGCATCGCGGGTAATGGAGCATGTAACCTGGAAGCGTAGCTTTATTTGTCGTAGACTTGCGGTTGCAGAGGAAGGCGATCAAATATGACCTCGTCCGCTCCGGAATTTTCTGTTGTCCTTGAGGGTGGATTATCAACCATTCGACAATAACGCTTTCTGGCTTTCTCATACGCTACTTCAGGTAATGTATAGGTGGGTTCCCTAGGGACCAGAATGACATAGTATGGGTTCGAGTCACCATACAAACAACTGTTTTCGATCCAGTCGCAAAGAGTAGATCCCCTGGCTACATAGATCTTGCCAATCTGCTTCACTCATCTGGTAGTAGGCAGGTAATCTCAGCTTGACAATGAGACTATCTTGAATGATGCTGTGAATGCCTCCCTACATGGTACATCCAGAGTTCATGAGTCGCTGGTCATCACATATGAAAGAGGGAAGCAGTGGGAAGACCTGGTCTTTCCAAGATCATATAACAGAGCTATCTGACTCAGAGGAAAAAGAATGCGAGATAAAAATGGCACGAGAGATAAGTAACAGATCTATACCATGCCTTGTGAGTCTGCATTCAGTTAATAACAGATTGTGGTTCATCTCAGACGCCATAGAGTAATGTAGATAACTGAGGGAGCAAGGTTTCTAACTACATAGATATATTAATATGAGTACCTGGGTGCACTCGTCCACCTTCAACACAAAGGGGTGGAGGAAAGGAGAGATGAATATGTGTGGAGACTCCAAAAATCATTGTATGGCACCATGCAGGGATTTTGAGGAGGCAGGGCAATATGAGGAAGGTGGCATTTCATAACTAGTGCTAGATTTGGATAATGTCACGATTAACCCTACGCGTGCGCTTACATCACCATCATCTGAAATTTCCAGGTAATTGATTGGCCATAGGGCTCTCCACATTTCCCCAAGCCTATATACAGTTAGGTAGATATGTAGTCTCTTAGTTTTATTCTCCATTACAAAGGAGAAACAACCTGATGAAACATTACTATGATGTGTGTTCGCCTTTGGCTTCCCCAAAGATGGTTAGTGCTTCATTCCTATCATTATCTGTTATTATGAGACAACATGTCTCAGTATATAAAACTGTCACTTACTTGAAGTAAACACAATCGCTTTTGTCTCTAAACCCCCCACTGTGCGAACAAAGCTATTACTAGGTGAGTAGCAAGAGTGCTTACCACCGCACTATGTTGCTGGCCCCATTTTCAACAGGTTATGGGCCCTACAGGGCATGTACTACGTGAACATTGCAGCCATAGGCGCAACTGACCACTGTAATAAGTACTCAGCACCCTGCACTCACCTGGTTGTTGTTGTGTCGGCTAACTCCAGTATGTCATGACTCTGAATCAAACCCCAGACTTTCACCAGCCTTCAAAGGCCTTCTAAATAACTTAGTGGACTATAATGCAACTCAATCTATAAATAGCACAGGTCAGGTGACCATCTTACATAAATAGTATAGAACCTTCTAGATAGACATGTGACCCACAGGAACTTGGCACACAGACCAAGCCCAACATGTATATAAGATAGGGATAATACACTGGGGAACTTTATCAAGTTCTTCCTGACCCCTCACCTA
>Ga0153987_1000410_pt1 | contig 13993 bp, 13 predicted proteins | sample TSNC071MetaG_FD_102279 | JGI IMG/M metagenome (GOLD analysis project Ga0153987, IMG submission 102279) | Attine ant fungus gardens microbial communities from North Carolina, USA - TSNC071 MetaG | ecosystem: Host-associated > Fungi > Mycelium > Unclassified | place: USA: North Carolina, William B...
AGGATGCCCAGAATTCCAATTATAGTGTCATTTATTGTGCTCTGAGGCGTTTGCTGGAATCCTGAGAACTGGCCCCGTTTGTCCAGAGGTGGTCTATAATATATCGTCGCGGCTCGGTCAGGGAAAAACATTGGGTCTAAACTTTGATTTTAGTCTATTCCGGTTACCATTGGAGCAACGTACTACTCGATTCCTGCAAGTAATAACCCGTTGCAGCCTCCTTATCAGTGCTCTGAATGCGAGGTACTTCAAGCATTTTCATTGCACGATCAAGAAGACCATGAATGACTTCAAACCCGGCCGTCTTATTACACCACACCGCACCTGCATGCCGTTGGTTACGTGCCTGGCGCTCCCGTTTGCTATCTTTGAATGCCACGTCTGACGTCTCAAAAATTTTAATAGGAAGAGCGTGTGAGCGATTCTCGCGGATAGTCTTCAAGAGACCAGAGATCAAAGTCGTTCGAACTACTTGGAATTCGAGCGATTTAGGATTCGCAATCTTGATCGCTGTGTTGTTGTCATCCTCTTGGTTTAGCCATTCAAAATTTTCCTCATGCGAACACTATCATAATACATTAGTTTTGGTTTATTGATAACGATTGAGCTTACAAGAATGAGAGGCAAAACTTCAACCCAGCCTGCCAGAGCCCATTCTCGACGAATGACATCGGATAGTTTACCCATTGTCAAAGGCTGACCCACTGTACTCGTTGTCGGGGACACGTCTGGGAGATTATTGAATCCATACGCTATCGCCGCGTCTTCCATGATATCACATTCATGAAGGATATCAGGCCGAGTGGCTGGAACGTGAACAATAATTTCATCTGTATTTTCAGATGACAATTCGGTACGCAAGCCCATTTTCTCAAGTAACGCCGAAGCCTCTGGTGCATTGAGATTGAGTTTGGTGCAAGAGTTGATGTAAGAAGCATGTGCAACGGTTTGACGTTCGGAAATGTCGGGTGTGATGCAAACTTTGCCATCAGGATACACCACCTTGATGGGTTCAATTCTTAAGTATCTATGAGTATAAAAGGGGCGGCCAAAGTCCTTCGTGATTCTTACGTGAATGGGTCATCACAATATTCAGAAAACATTGTAGTGACTATGTTGACGACAATATCGAGTTTGGTTTGATCAATAGCGGTGACATCGATGAAAACGTTATGCGTATTCAAGGTGATTTTGCTATGTTCAGAGTTGATGATAGGGGGCATTGAAAGGACGTGATCTTCAGCATCATAGATAATTGGGTATACTGGTGAATCTCGAATAATATGCAAGTATCTCGCGAGATGTTTTTCGGACTGGTGGATAATCAATCTAGTCAGACTCAGGAAAGAAAGGACGAAGGGGGTCGTCTATCGCAGGGAAAAAAAAGTCCGTTTATACCTCACCTCATAGACAGTCATCAATTCTTCTGCAGTATAGGCTTGGTCTTTGTTCAAAGGAACAAATTTGATGTCTTTCGGAGGCTTTGCCTCATATCGAAAGGGCGGGATCAGGGTATCTAGATCGTGTGTTCCGATAGAAACCAATTGTCTCCTTCGACAAATATTCTGATGCAATTTATCTTGAAGATCAATGAAAGAATCATACGACCTTGGAGTAAATTTGATATTTCTGAGGATGGCACCTGCGAAGAGAGGACGGATTTTTGCAGTCTGAAGGGTAATATACATTCACATTCCAAGCACTCGAGTAAGAGTCGAATTCAAACGCACATCGGGGTGAAGATTGATTGTTAACAGATTCACTTTCCCTCCGGGAGGGTATACAAGCTTATATTGAGGGGCAGGGGCGTTGCCCAGGAAAGTATTCAGAACTCTTGAGATACCTTCTATGCAGAGTAAATCATATCTAATCCTCTATTAAGCCTGTTTCTTTCTGTCCTACAAATGAGATCGCGTACCTATTTGCAGGAGTCTCTATTTTCAGTTGCTACCGATAGCACAAACAACAATATGAGTATGATATCAGTATTACATCCTAGTCGTACCGGACGTTCTGCAGGCAATCCTTTCTTGATAGCTTGTTCTACTTCTTCCGTGGTCTGAGCCAAAAATATATCAGCATGTTGGCGAGTAACTTTATCCAGACAGGAGAAAAGTACATCTTCGTCAATTTCAAGGCCATACTCAAAGCATAACTTGTCAAAGTCTTCAGTCGCTATTGCTTCAACTTAGAATCAAGTGGGAAATCGAATTTCAACGGGATGCCCACAGTACTCTTGTCCAAGTCGTGCCCAGAGATCGGCCTTGTCAACAGAAATCGTAGGCATTTTTCGACACGGGTGGAATGGCAAGGTCTAGAAATGATCGAAAATGATTGAGAAATGATTGAGTCCCCTAACTCCGATAATTAGATAAGATCAACCTTGATGAAATACGTCGCTCTTCTCAGTGGTGGTAAAGACAGCTGCTTCAATCTCTTACATTGTCAGAAGAATGGTCATGAACTTATTGCTGCTGCTTCTCTTGGACCAGAAAATGGGAAAGGTCAGGCCATCTCATTTTCAATTTCATGTTTGCTGACTCTCTTTCCCATTCTCCCGCTTTCCTTTTTTATTTAATCTTCAGAGGAACTCGACTCGTTCTTGTATCAGACTGTTGGACAGGACGCCATACACTTTGTTGCGCGCGCTCTTGATGTTCCTCTATATCGACGTGTAATTTCTGGGAGTGCAATCGAACAAGGCCCTGAGTATGGTACAAGAGGAAAATTCACCGCTTACAGTGTTCCAGGGGATGAAACAGAGGACCTTTATGATTTACTGGTATCCGTAAAGGTAATATATACCGAGAATAACATCCAAATTTTCCTCTTATTCACATGCCGAGAGGATTAGGCTGTTCATCCCGATATCCAAGGTGTGTCCGTCGGGGCAATTCTATCAAATTATCAACGTATTAGAGTGGAACATGTGTGAGTCTCCTTAGATCTCAATCGTATTCCCTCAGAAACACTCTTCCAAGCTGTTCTCGCCTAAGCTTGACACCCTTAGCATATTTATGGCAACGTAACCAAGCAGAGCTGCTGAATGAAATGGTGGAAGCGGGAATAGAAGCTATCCTGATTAAAGTTGCAGGCATTGGGCTGACTCCTGATCATCTGGGGAAATCACTAGCTCAGATGCAATCTCATCTAATAAATTTGGTACAATTTTTCAACCATTTTCCCATCCCCTTTTTGAATTTTTAACAATCCAACAGAACACGCTTTACGGTTCCCATATCTGTGGCGAGGGAGGAGAATATGAATCTTTGACCCTGGATTGTCCGTTGTTCAAAAAAAGGATACAATTGTTAGTCATTATCATATTGCAATACGACCCGATCCATTGACCCTCTCCCTTCCGAAAAATGTGATTTTCTTAGGAATGACATTGAAATTGTCATCCACTCGGATAACGCATTTGCCACAGTCGCCTATCTCAGAATAACAAATGCTATTCTCATTCCAAAAGAAAACCCAAACGTTCAGCTCTTATCAGTTCCGCCACTACTTGAAGGCGAGTTCCTCTCCGTGCAAGATAAACTTCAAGAAGAGATAGATACAAATGGATCTGAATGGCCTGTTATTGAGAATCTGGACCTTTCTCCAGTTATCAACTGTTCCAGCTCTCAAGTCGGTAATTGGGTCTCCGTTTGCAACGTTCAACGTTGTGCATTGGAGCCTCAACGAGATGTATCCCTTGAGGATGAAGTCGAGGAATGCTTCACCATCCTACAAGGTGGGTCAGTCAGTCAAGCAATCCAACTGCCTATCTCACTTATCATTCAGAATATCTTGGACGATATCAACTCACCATCTCCGACTGTACCAATATCAATCTATTCATCTCCTCCATCGACTTATTTTCTCGCATCAATACCATCTACGAAAAATACTTTGGAACGAGTCCACCCTCACGCACTTGCGTTGCTGTTGATCTTCCTCGTCCTATACGAATCAGGCTAGACTGTACCGCCTTCATTGAACCTCACCCTTGCTCAAGGCAGGCTTTACATGTCCAGGGACTCAGTTATTGGGCCCCTGCCAACATAGGACCATACTCCCAAGCAGTAGTAGTATGAACCCTTCCCTTCCGACTCTGGACTTTAAAGCTAAACTTAAAATCTCAGGCCGAGGAACGAATAACAATATCTGGTCAAATTGGATTGAAACCGAGCAACTTGACTCTACCCGTGCCGCAGTCACTAGCGACGGAATTTGTTCTATCCTCACAGCATGTCACGAGAGTGACCGCAGCTCTTCGCTGTAGTTGGGAAGGATTTACGCAATCAACCATTTACTTTCTAGATGACGCGAAGCATATGCACGTTATTCGTAAGGGACACAAGCTTCTTAATGTCTGTTCAGTTTGTTTCATATAGCTTCCACTGCTGCCACCTGCTCATCCGCACCGCAGCTCCCTGATTCCCCTACATTATTCGTCGCAGTGAAAGCCTTGCCCAAAAATGCACTCATCGAACAACAAGTCCTACTTCATACTGGTCGTCGAGAAATTGAAGATGACGAAGGCGACATAGAGGTTCAGATAGCTCACCCTGTTCTGTGCACATGTGCGATCAGTTTTACTCTTAATAAGTTCGGCTGATGCTTTTCCCCGCTTCTTTTCCAGCCGAAACAGAGGGAAACGGGTCCAAAATATACAATGAGAGTCTCAGTTTCCAAAACGGTCCCTTCCTTTGTGGGGTTATATTTGGGAGAGGGATTGGTAATATTAGCCCTCCCAATTGTTGTCCAGACAGAAGCTGATCAATCTTCGTTCAGATGAAGCACATATGCGATCAAGCCTAATGATGACCTTTCAATCGGAAGCTGTTCTGTCCGCACGCCTATTCTACCAACCCAAAGCTCTGCCTTTTAGTACGTATTTAGATGTCATAGAAGCAAAAGCTATTGTTGACTTCCACAGTCACTACCATTACCTCCAAATGCAAATTCCCTGTTGCATTGGTGCCATGTCGTGCCATATCTTCGATCAGCGGCAATGGATGGGATTACGCATTACACGTTATGGGCATTGATAAAATGAAAGTATAATTCCGAATAGCATTCTTGACTAGACAATTACTGATAGTTACGAAAACCTATACATGTGTGAAAGATTCCATGATAGATACCTAGTTTGCGACACTAAAGAGTTCCGGGAAATCGCGACTTATTCACCGAACAAGTCATGGGGAAGGTTCTTCACCAAGCAATTGCATCTCGCCCAAACGCCTTCGCATGTCTCGTTCCGTAGGCGTAGGGGGCACCATACGTGCAACAAAGGCTCCGACGAAGGCACACAAGCCGCCGAACCGTAGGACCCAGCCCACCCCGGTTTTTCCATAATAGGTCTCACCACCACTCATTCCACTACTGATCGTGGCCGGTCCGTCCACGAATCTGAAAATGATGCTGTTCACAACAGCAACCTGGAAGATATCTGAGGTTCAGACATCAAGACGACAAATTACAACCAGACGTACAAGGAATTGAGGAGCAACGATTGCTAGATTGTGAATACCTAATACAGTGCCCCCTGCAAGTGGAGTTGGAGGTGCTGCTCCCTCCCCTGACATAATGCCAGACTCGTCCAATGACCAGCGTCGAAGGAGAGGTGTCCTCTCTCCATTCTTTCGCGTAAGCCCAGATGTAGATATATGTCGGGTGCGACCAGGTGGGCAATTAGCAAGAGCCAAATCAGTGGCAGGTTTGAGCGGTTCCTTCAACAGCTGGTGGCATTTCAGTCATGTACTGAGTTGCAGGACGACAAGTGACCTACCTCCATGATGATTGCGAATGGGGCCCACATCGCAACTGCCCAGGAGATGCCAACTAGGCTGATGAAAATCGTTGCCTATGAAAACTTGAATTTCGATGAAAAAAGAGGAGTTTTGTAGACAGTTTACCTGAGTGACCGTCTTGATGAAAAAGGTCGAAAACGTCAGGAGAGCGTACAAAAGCATGGCGCCGGACCAAATATTCCTCAGGAGAAAAGGGACTGTTGGAAGTTTCAAAGGTTTCCCTTGGCGAGCAGCATCAACTTTCCATTGTCTAACAGTTTCACGAAGTCGAGTCATTTCTGCATCCTCATCAACGTCGGTTTTACGCCCGAGAAGTCGGCGATCGCGATTTGCAAGGTAAGGAAGAATTGTTCCAGCGATAACACCAACTGATTGAAGTCAACCTAGCTGGGGATAAATTGAGGAAAGATGTATACATACCGACACTATAAATCAGCATCGCGAATTCACCTTTCCGAGTTGCAAGTTCAGGGTCTGGTTCTCGATCCAATTCATGGGCCATGACTTGACCAACGTAAGTGGTCCTAGTTGGATTCAGTACGTCATCACTGCGAAGCTAGACTGGACATACGAGTAGAACAAGAATGGAAACCTACATACTGAAGTCAGCTTCTCGTGGTCCTACAATCTTGTTACCACATACCATCCCATAAAAGCAAAAATTTGAACATAACAAACTCGGCGAATAGATTTGGGAAGTCGAAGGACGGCCGCTCGGATGTTGTCGAGGACTTCTCGAAGGCCATTACTATGTATTGATGGTTAACGCAATTTCAGCTGACGGGAGGATCTAACGAGTTTATCACCTGTGACTTTGCTCCTTTCTTGGTCGTTCTTCCTCCTCGTGACACACACAAGTAATGGCCACCGTTATTACTAAAATGACGATGCAAATGATACAAAACTTTCGGAACTGTGATCCCTTGATGAGCCGAATGACTGGGAGCTTAGCCAAGGGTAAGAAACCTGAGACATGAAATGAGCCAGTTATACTGTCGAAGGGTTCATTATCGAGCTCACCGAAACCATAACCAACGATATTGCCGGCATTTGTCATACGACTGTGCCAGGCGTTACCAGTATTGAGCTGGTTTGGGGGGGATATATCCAAAAGAAGATTTCGGAGTGAGGCTTGGAGTCCATTCAAAGCGAAATCAAGAACATAGAAGGAGATGATGGCGAATACGATAGCGACGTTATTCGCCTGAGGTGTTGAGATTGGATGCGGCTGGATGTATTAAAGCGAATTCGTACCTTATCTTTCCTGGAGTCATCCCAATCACCAGAACCAACAGCGAAAATGTCGACCCAAAATTTAGCAAGAGGGACACAATATGCCAACGTAAGAGTTGAGATAACCAAAGCAACTGTTGAAAGAATAATCCAGAACCGCCTGCGATACTTCGAAGTTGATGAGTCGGAGACAGCCCCTTATCGCCCACATGGCGTAAATCACTCAACCAGCGGCTTGCATATAAAAGAACGTACCGATGACGGGTTGTGCTATCAACCCACTGATAGGACCTGCTAACCAGACGAGCGATGTCAACTGTTCCGAAAGGCCAAGGCTCAACAGAAATGGTGTTCCGTAACTATAGTGGAACGACGGTGAGTCTGTGCCTCCCAGAACATGATAAGCTGTTAGCTTACCCTAGCTCTACTGTCCAGGCTATTTGAGCACCAGCCATAGATATACTAAGGGTTATTAGGTCCCTTGTCGACAGTGTGCGCTTTCCAGGGTTCGCTGCATCTTGGCTGCCATTTCGTGGTGTCGAGCGCAACTCAAGGCTGCCGTTAAAGCTTGTATGAGGACGACTTACTCCCCTGGCATGTCTAGAAGGCCAGGCAATCTGGGTGGTAGGGTCTGGGTCGCTATCTGAGGCTGGAGGAATCATGGGGTATGGGGGCCGTTGGGTGGCCAAAAGACATGAGGTCCGCTTTTGTAGATGTCAATTACCGGCGTCACTCATGCGCTGCAACACGCCGAATTCGGCTTCTGCCGACTTAGGAACTGGGCTCGGACGTTTTTAACTCAGGTTCATACAATGTTGGAATGCTGACATTTAATAGTACTCCTCCACCTGACCACGGACCTTGATCCTTGCTCTACTGTACACGAAATCTGATAAATACAATCCGTGAAGAAAACATTTGCCAAACAAAGTCCAGACGATAGATAATCATACAACGCTGGTGACACAATTCGGGAATACAGACCAGCTGCAATCCCTAAGGTCCACGTACCGCGGTAACAGATATACCACGTCGATGATTGGATGAATGGTCCAAAGCATGTAAGGGTTTAGACAAAATTTGGAATCCCTTCCGTCGAGAAGCAGTAGGAGTACTTGACTCTTCCTGATGCGGCAGAGGAGGCTCAGGAAACTTGGCATATTGGCTTGGCGGACCAGCATAGGCATTCGAAGCTTCGCCCGTACCAGTTGGGGTAGATGATCGTAATGAATTTGATGTTGATGATGATCGAGTAAGTTGATGTCCAACTGAAGGCGTCGGCTTCGTGCTAGGATTGGTCCCCGCTCGGATTCGATTCTTCGCAGGATTTGGGGCATCGTGAGTATGTCGTAGTTGCGCTGCAGATGCAGATGGCCGAAGCCTCCGCGGGCTGATGATCCCACCTTGAGAGAAATCGTTATGCGCTTCGTCATGAACTGTTAATACATTGGAATATGCGGTATTAATTTGCGACTTCGCATCTGTCGACGAGCTTTCGCTTCTGTTTCTTCGCATGTATTTTTCTCGAGCATCTGCATCCTGCACTCGTACCCTACTGGCAATCGGAGATAGAACAGAGGCCGGACTAATGACCGAGGCACTTGCTGGTGGTTTCACATTGTTGGTGGAAGGTAATTGAGGATTAGGAATAAACGTTTTCGGACTATAGTAGAATGAGCCGGACCCCGTGGTGGAAGGTTGAGAGGGGGAAGAAGAGGTTGTCAACGGAATTTGGCCTGGGCCGTCGATATCCCCGCTGTCAGAAGTAGCAGTCGTACGACTGGTGCCGGATCCACTTCGTATCCTCGGCATTGCATCTCGAATACTGGACGGAATGCTGATCGGCGTTGATAACCCATAATCAAGTGGTCTAGCATTTTGTACTGCAATACGACGTGTTTTTTTGGTGATCTCGTACTGTTTTTCGGCCGTTTTTTGCATTTCTTGAGTGCTAAAGCTATGCAGTTGTGTTGTCAGCAGGACTGAAGAACGAGTGATATAGTAACATACGAGTAGGCATAATCAGATGCTACGAAGCCTTGGTTATTGCGTAAATTGTAGTTACACCCTCGCTCGATAAGGAGTTGGACAATCTAAAACGTGTATGGCATAGGTATCGTATAGTATGTTCTTCAGGTAAATAGACTCACCGAGACGTGCCCCCAAGCACTCGCACTTTGGGCATCCATTAATCCAGGAGCTAGATTCACACAGTAAATCTCACTCACTAGTGCAGCGGTGAATTTCCCTGATTGTCGGATAGGTTGATATCCGCATTAAGATCACAGAACATCTAACGAGGCGAATCAAGTAGGGTTTTGCCCAAGAGAGAACATTTGAGACATACACGAACCAAATCCTCACTTCCTTTCACAGCAGCTAGGTGCAACGCAGTCCTACCTTGCACATTTGACCAATCCAACAAGTCCATATGGCTGGCCTGATAGCGGTCGTAATAGAGTCGAGCCATCCGCAGCGCAGCACTATCGAAGTCAAGAGTAGACACGGACGAACTGTGGACCTTGGGCGGTGGTACACAATCTGCTAAGATCATAAGGATGGTATTGTTTTCGGAGTCCTACATGTTTTCGTGGTTTACTTTCTTGCGGGATGAAACAACGAAATTCATACCCGGCTTAACTCCCGATCGTCATGACCAGATCCAAGCAAGAACTCGAAGGTCTCTTCATGACCAAGAATGGCGGCCCATGCTAGAGAGGTGAACCTTCGCGGTGCCGGGTCGGCATTGCGCATATCCGTCCTTTGGACCAGCCTTCTGACGAGAAAAAGGTTGTTTTCTGTAACAATAGGTATCTAGAGCAGGTGGGAGATCAAACAGACCTACCCTTGACTGCACGGCGCAGACGCGATGGGGAATCCTTTTCTGCCATTACGGCTGAAAGAAAAGAGATGGCAATAAGCCCGATAGTTATAAGCGAAAACAATCAATCAATGAACTGTGCATGCCACAGCCAAGTAGGTTCATCACGTGGTATAATGGAGGAAGCCCAGAAATCCATAAACCATGCATGAGATGAATCCTATCAAGGAGACGACAAAACGCATCCAATCTATGATAATGATACTTAAATATGTCTGGAAACGTACAATTAGTGCAAGAGAATTACTGATAGTACATCTGACATGGAAAGATTCAAAGATTCAAAGGTCTGTAAGTGATATCATAAGAGAAAACACCAGTTCAAGCAAAATTTGAGGTACTAACACCGGAAAGGGGACTTCTCGGGTAGAAAGGGTGTGGATGAGTTGTGTTAAAGAATTATGATTCAGTTGCTATCATCGTCGCTAGTCGCAGTTTCTTGATCCTCTGTGGTCTGTAGCTTTCTCTAGGTCTACAGACTAGACAGCCCGGCGTGTTGCCACCTATCACACAACTTAGTCGGCCTACCGCCAGATTGATTGTCTATAGACGCCGCTAGTGATACATAATCATTCAATAGTTCGTTGAAAGAGTCGTGCGTTCAACATGTCTTACGTGGAAATACCAAATGGAGAGCAATATACATCGACATTTTGAAGGGTGGCTGAAACAACAGCGATGACAAAGCTGGACCCTGAGAGTGGCGATGCTCCAGGTCCTCTGTTCTATAGTAGGTCTATAGTGGCCACCAAGGATGCCTAAAGTTGTCTCACGTTCAGCAGTCTCGTCGTCAACTGACGGTGAATTGAACACAGTTATTGTGACTAGCACTACTGCTGATCACATATTTCAGCTCGGCCGACAGCGTCCTCAACAACTGCTTTACGCGTGTATTGTATGTCTAGCTACTTGGACCCATTGAGACAGACATGCTCATTCTGCGTTAGATTGCATATGCGGCGAGTTTATTGTACGTTGATCCTCGAAAAAACCCAGTCTCATACTGAATTGGCTTCTTGGTCTAGCTTGTTATTGACAAGGGCCTGGCATCACTGCCGAGGCGTCAGACAGATAATGCAATCGTCATATGTGCACAGGAGAATGATACAGGTAAAGCTAGGATGTTTAAGCTAAATGCGACTGCCAGTGAACACCCCATTCTCCTTGAAAGGTAAGAATTTTATGAATTTTGTTTTCATTATGATTGAATATATGTAGGAGCAACGGACATGAACGACAGTACCGATTTCTTTGTCCAAGATGCTCACTGCCAATTGGTTATCAGACGTCGCCTCCACCAGTTAGATCTGCCCCTTATTTCTACATCCTATCTGGTGCTCTCTCCCCACTTCAGGGACAAGTCCCATCAGATGCATTCAATGATACATAGACCATTAGCCAATACACAGAATGATATTTAAATGAGAGGATACATATTTGCAGTCCTGTTGTCAGATGTAAGCATCTAAGCGGAATCACAAGACTCGAGAGAAAGGTAGCTCATCTACCGTTGTAGAAAAAGATCACTCAAAACAAGCATGTCCTTTGGACATGTGTTCAGACAGTGTGAATAGAGTGTAATCATAGCCAGTGAAGAAAATTTACAGCTACTCACCAGTAGTGATCTCGCAGGAAGGAAGTGACACGACACAGCCAGTGTTTGCTTGAAAATAATTTTGCTTTGGCATGGTATTGAGAGACAAACATGAGCAAGCACTCCTGCGGTATTGAGTCCATGGAGCTCGTATTGCCTGATCTGTGTGAGCACGAAGTTGAGTAATGCACCGTTAAAATTCAACAAATCAGCGCGTGTATGCAGATGGATGATGCAGGATTGAAAACAAACTACCCTGAGCGTCCGATACCTGGGCGTCTAAGTCTAAAAAGGAAGTCCAACACCACAGTACCTTGTCGTAAACCACGATCATCCCAGATTTCATTTGCCTCGTTTCCTGGTGCGTACAAGTACAATGAGTCAATCTATACAGCCTCCGACGGCGAGAGAGGCTCGCCTAGAAACTCTTCTCAGCGAACGTGATATTCAATTATCAGAACTCCATGCAAGTCCGAGTATAGTGTTTCTCTATCCCACCATCTCACATACTTTATAGGATGAGGTGGCGCAACTTCAGGCCCACCTTCCTGCACAACCCAATTTATCCGACACCACTCCTTTGTCTCTCCCACCAGCAGTTTCCTCGATTCTTCTTTCCCAGTTGTCTACAGGCGTTCCAGGATCAGCCTTATCTAACTCGAGTACTGTTGTCGCTGCACTAACTCAGCGTGCACGACTACTCCAAGAGGAAAATGATGAGCTATATGATATTCTAAGATTCAGCGAAACCGGCAAACTCAGGGAAGAGGTTCGTGGCCTGCGGAGGCTTGTGCAGCGGCTACAGAGTGCCTTATGCCGTACGTACTTTCCGCTGAAGACAGGGTTGATTGAGCTGACAACTTCTCTGACATCTTCACAGAGTCTCACGAGACACTGAATATACTTTCGTGAGTCCCAAACAGCATGACAACTTCAAAGTGCTTAAGCTCCGCATGATAGTCGTGAGCTGGACAAGTCCTATGAATTATATCTGAGCGTGGCACAATCCGCACCTAGCCCTCAGCTGTCACCGCAAACATACCCACCATCACCATGTGCCAACTACACATCCCAAGCAAATGTCAATGCAAACCATAGCTCGAAGCTCCCTCCTACTGGTCCTCGCGCACAAAAGCGTCCCCGCCTTTCAGAAGCCAATGCTCAATCAGTCTCTGGCCCTGCAAAACAGCATAATTCGGGCAGCCACAACCATTACAGCCATAATTCGGCAAAGCGCGGAGTGGATGGCCAACCGAAACGTGGAGACAAAGATAATCGTGGGGGTAATGATACCAACAAAGGAAATCGTACATCAAAGATGGACATCGACAATGAGCATTCTATGCCTTTAGAACCTGCGCGAGGTTGGGAAAAGGACGCAGGTCGTGAATTCGACAAAGATCGCGGCAAGGAGAGGAATAAAGAACGTGAACATGATAGAGGTCCAAAGGACTCAGATCATAGCAGTCGTGACCGAGACAGAGGGAACACCAGCAATACCAGGAGAGGTGGATCCAGCCGCGTAGGTGGTCGCCGAGGTGACCGGCCTAATGGCGGTGCATTCCATGGTGTCGGCAACGCATCTTCAAATAACTCCTTTGGTGTCAATGGAGATCGGACGTTGGCAGAACGGATGGGTTTATAAGTTGTATGAATCCCTTTGTTCTCCGGCTACTTTTTGCATTCCTTTTTTCTCCTGTTTGTTTCAGAATCATGCTGCTTCTTTTTTCTTCCCTTTCTACTCTGACGGAATATTATGGGCAGACTTTTGCACACAGAACGATGTCTTTCTTCCGATGCTTCAGTCCATCCTGTTTAGTACTATGTATATATATCCGGTATGACTTCATCTCGCTGATGAAATGTAGCCCTAGCTGACTTATTTTCTCACTTATGAATCTGCAGTCGTCCCTGATTCTTTCACTCACGAATTTGCAGTTATTTGCAGTTGATCTTGAATGTAATCATATATTTTCCCTGTTTCGCTGTTCTCTTTGAATTGAATTTTTTTGCATTCCTCGTTCCGTACTGCATAGTTTGTGATTTGTGGTTGGTGCAAAAAATTCACCGCAAATGTGATAGTTCCTGACGGCCTGAAATTTTCAAGATTCAACGCGTTCCACAGCCTATTCCACGGCCTATTCCACAGCCTATGATGGTATCGTCAGCAGGGTATAGATCAGATGCTCGACAGTGTCAATGAACCAAATGTGGATCTCGTCGCTGACCAAGTAATAACTGCTCCTTTTTCCCAGGTTTCAATAAAAGGATTGAGTCGTTAAGTTATTCTTGAAGGTATTCTTGAGCGCTCATACGTGGTCATGGTGACCGAGTAGTGAGCTGCTTTAGCGTAAGTAGTATCGTAAGTAATAGTGCCAACTTTTCCTCCTTCATAAATTCTATACAATGAAGAGAGACGGAAACAAGTAAAGGTCGCTTGTAACCAGCACGCAACTGCTAGACTGTTCAAAACAAAATACA
>Ga0153987_1000416_pt1 | contig 13750 bp, 19 predicted proteins | sample TSNC071MetaG_FD_102279 | JGI IMG/M metagenome (GOLD analysis project Ga0153987, IMG submission 102279) | Attine ant fungus gardens microbial communities from North Carolina, USA - TSNC071 MetaG | ecosystem: Host-associated > Fungi > Mycelium > Unclassified | place: USA: North Carolina, William B...
CTATGTGGGCGTGTCTTTGTCCCTTTCTATGCAAAAGACCACAGCCTCTATCTTGTGGAGACAAATGAAGATTGGGAGAGGCAATCGCGGGAGGCCTTTGGCGACCAGTATCGCAAATCCTTCGCAGAATTCATCAGCTGGCATAATCCACCTGAATGCAATCATATGCAGGTACGTTATGTGTTGTGCCCTGGAAGCATTTTTTCAGCCGCTGAGTAAATACGTGACCCGTTTTGCGCTTGGGTTGTCAACGACTATTCCAGTTCTCGAGTTTCAAGAAAAGAATATGTTTCTCATTGATGATATATGTGAGCTTTCTTATTTTCTCTCTCGGGTTGTAAGTGATCTTGAATTGAAGATGGTGACAATTACACGGGGGGTAGTCCATCTGCAGAAGAGACAATGACTGACGGGTGCGGTCTGATCAATCAGGCCGCCTTGGTAGCTATAAATGCTCAATTAAACAAACCCAGCCTACCCGTCGCAGTTCAGGGTCGTATTGCCGGAGCGAAGGGTGTCTGGCTCCTTCATCCCACCGATGATAGCTCAGAACCTAAGATTTGGATCAGAAACTCCCAAAGCAAGATTAGATACCTGCATCTTTATCGTTCCCACCGTATATTTGAGCTCGTCGCCCCGTCCCATCCCTCAAATCCGGTCTCCATCTCAAGGCAGAGTATAGTAAATCTGTCGTTCAATGGCGTTCCCGATGGAATTCTTCTTTCCTGTGTTGAGAAGAGCCTAACAGAGGAGATCGAGCCTTTGCTGAGGTGGGAACATCCTCAAGCCAGATTACATCTGTGGAATGCGATCAACAAGAATGGGAATGTTTCAAGATCAAGACTTAGTAGGGCTACTGTTGGTGTCAGCCGGGCTCTTGGTTTGACAAGGCGAGTGTGGAAGGAGGACGAGCATGAAGAAGGGACTAGTAAGAGTGCAGAAAGTCAAAGGGATGGATATAGTGGTGGTGAGCATGATATTTTTTACAAATTCATGCCCAATTGACAGTCCATAGCTCCCTTAGCATTACATGAAGTTGCGCTCGAACTTCTTCAAGCTGGCTTTCATCCCTCAACATTTAAGCCATTGCGCGACAAGATACAGTATATCGTCAAGAATACTATTGACACCTACGTCAAAAATTTTCGTATCCATTTGGCTGAATCTCTTGAAGGCTTCATTGTCCCAGGTGTACAACACAATGTCCTGTAGTCTTCAAAAATGATTAATCAGTTCCTGCAGATCCTCTTGGCATTTTGGAGGAAGGAGAAATCTATTACCGATCCTCTCAGAGTCTGATCGATCCTCATACTCAAAGGGACTTTTACACCGTGATTGGTGATGTCATTGTGCGTTGGAGATTCAATCTGTATACAAGCCGAGTCCTGATCACCCTCCCAGCTTGGGAGGTGAAGTGGATTTCAATGAACACCGGCATCACTGCTGATTTACCCCAGGTATCCTATACGTCTATCCTCAGATATGCAGAAGGTCACTGCCGTGGACAAAGCAGAGTTGTTCCCGTGGCCTGATGTCATTATTGCTTCCACGAAGGGTTCTCGTAGTCTCGCAAGTTTGCTGAGTGGTGGAGGTATGTCACTCTAGGTCCATTTGTTTTCACTATCTATATGAAGTTCCCTTCACAGACATGGATGGAGGTGAGCCTTTTGATGTATGACACAGTTGGCACGAGCCCACTACTTGCCGTCAGATGAGCTCTTTATGGTCCGTGAATTAGAATTGGTCGAACCTTTCCAGAACAAATCGTTTGTTAAAAGTCCCCGAAACCTCATGAGTAACTTCCAAAAGCATGTTGAGACAGTGACCCAGTTTTGTCAGTACACTAGTATCCTATCACCCGACCAGCGCCAAAATGCATTTCAGAGAGCAACGCTCCTGAGTTTGAGTGGAGATCGGAAGGGCCTTTACTCCTATTTTCACGATCACGCAGTCGAAAAATATGGCTATAATTCTAAGGAGGCCATTAGACTCGCTTATATGTATGTTCCGGGGCTGTCTCTTCTTCATTTGATGTATTGAAAGAGCTTCCTTCTAGGTTCAATATACTCCTTGATGCAGGCAAATCTGGCTTGACCCTTGCTGAGGGTATCTTTGAGCAGGATCAGAAGAAGTTTAGGCGTCCGTATGAAAACAAGGACATCAACTCGATAAGGGATTTTGGGTTGACAAAAGCAGTGTCTACCTTGCCAACCGATCCCTCGAGTGATGCCTACATTCTCAGAAAGCTTCACGATAGGGCATGTGAGGTAGGGGAGAGTTTCATGACGATATTTCGAACATCACCTACGGAGAGGCCTGACGTCCAGCTCATTGGACCATACGAAGCGGCTTGTAAATTTGCTAACGATGTGTTTGTAAAGAGTGGCCTGGATATTTTTGAAGACGATCTCAACAGGATACCTCAGCATGTTTTGAAGGTTTTCCAGGAGTGGTCGACAGTGACGAGCTTATCGAATTCAAAACAGAAGGAGAAAGACTCTGCTGGTCTTGATAGATTCAGACGAGTAGCAATGCTTTTTGCAGAACCTGTGATGGGGATTACCGTCACCCCAAACGTGGACGAGATAAAGGCGTCATTCGCGTACTTCAAATACCCCAGACGAATGTTTGCAGTTTCAGTTGCCTTCAGGCGATTATGTGAAATCAAAGCAAGGGCATCTACAGGAGGAATGGTCCCTTGTACTACAGACATCGACGAGATGAAGACTGTCTCTGCTGCATGTATAAGGGCCTTGGAGAAGAGCTATTGATTTTTTCATGATCTTGATTTTTTGTGTATCTAGCATTGCTATCGCGCTGTCAGGTCTGGATTTATCCAATGCTTTCATCCTGCAGAAAGAATTTTTACAACTGACACTTGTGAATGAACATAGAAATAAGATTGACCCCGTGGGAAATGAGCAAACCCTATGTGGACAACTTCTTTTCCTGACATTGTACCTTTGCGACAATCTCTACTTGGGCCTCATTGGAGATGGCACACGACGTTTCTGCGTCTACGCCAGAATATACAGATGATCTAGTCACCGAAATTTCAGAGGTTTCGACTCCCGCATCGTTCTCCGCAGACGCCTCACCGCAGCTCTCGGAACAACCTTTGCCATTGGAAACACCAACCCCCAGACAGAAGAAGAAAAAGAAGAAAAAGTCCAAGAAGACCAAGGCCGAGGAGGCCGATGGTGGTGTTGGCACCTCCAAGGCACAGGCCGACGATTCTGGATTTCACCCACAAGTGCTTTGTATCAGCAGGAACAAGCATTGGCGTTATATTAGCTCTTACCATGTTTGTGTGATTCATCAGAGTCACTATTACAGGTCGCTCAATCTCTCCTAGGGGCCCTGGCTGTCGCTTCCCCTTGAGCTCCTGGATTCACTTTTCCGGCTCAATTTGGACTCAACCACGTACCCTTCCCCTTCCTCCCTCAATTCCTCTGCAAGACATCGTCTCACAAACCCCGAAGATTTTTTCCCAGGTACTCCCCGTGTAGTTATTTCTGCCTCGTACCCGACGACGGGAAAGCCTTTGCCACCTCCTATAGATCCAGGTGTTATGAGCTCGATTCTACAGATACGGAGGTTTGTAGATGAAGCGACGGACTTGGCCGTCCGAGCATCATCAGGTCTTTCGGCTGTAGAGCTGGGATCCGTGCGAAATACTGCTTCCTATAATGGGACTACGTGGGCTGCCGCACAATCCCTAGGACTGAATCCTCCTGGACCTAATGTAGGTGGTGGAAGAAATCCTGGCTTGTCTGCGAATCGGATACACAGGTTACGCTGTCTTGCTGTACAAAAGCTCGCTCAGGCATATAGAATGGACGAAGTTGCCGCCAGCGTGCTGATTATGCAGGGAGGCAGCGTTTTCGATGATGTTGCCGAGCGAGTGCTCAAACATGGTGAGTCTACAAGATGTCAATTCCTAAATGCACTCTTCAAGCCATCTTTAGATCCCTCGAACCCAGATGCGAAGTATGTACACTTCTTTCATGAGAAAATCCCGTCCAGGTAGGTAAAAAAAAGACTCGTAGGCTGGACAAATGCTAATTGTCTCTAGTCAAAGGTCATTAGCCAGTTCGACACCTACGACGACTCTGGACGAACTAATATTTGCCTATCCACATCAACTCGAGTATCATCGGACTCGAGGCATTGTACGCTCTTTCCGTGAAGAATTTTCTCTCGCGATCAAAGATTTCACGCACGCAATCAAGGAAATTCGCATACGGCGGAGGAATAACAAGAATCATGGCACCGATCAGCGGGCTTCAAAAATGAAGAAGCGCAAAGGTCCAAGTAGCGGCCAGTCTCATATCAATGGACAAGCACCGTCGGATGGGACGGCAGTACCGGAAGGGATGATGGAAAGGTCGGATGGCGACTTGCCCTCACTACATCCCTCCATGCAATCCGATGCTCCCGAACCGTTTGAAGCTCAATTGTTTTTCTTTCGGGGTGCTGCCCATCTGCAACAAGCGATTCATATAATTGAAGCTTCCGTCATTGAAATCGAGGGTATCAAGAAGCCTGCAGATTTTGACAGCCCTGACCTTCGTCTCTGCTGTCTCACCAATGGCCGATATGGTGGTGTCGAGATTGGGAATCCTGATGGACCCCTCGGGAGCCGCCATAGTGCCAAGCTAAAAGTGTACCGTCAGGTCCTTGCAGAAGCTACTTTTCGAGATCAGGTTCATGGCCTTTTGAAAAGGAGCATCCGAGATTACGAGAAATTTCTGTCCCACTTTGATGGCGGGGAAACTGCCGTACCCCTACCTGACGGTAGTATTGCAGATCAGGTCGAATTTGCATTCACCATGTCCGAATCTATGCGTCCAGGCCATCACAACAATCCTAATAGGTCGGATGTATCTGTTGTGTTAGCGACATATCACCCTCTCCTTATTGAATCACATTTTAGTGTCCTTATATGTTATCTAATGCTTGGGAATTTTGACCAGCTCCTCCACCAGTTCGTAAGAACTGCCGCGCTCGTGGACAGTGTTGAGGGCTATCCTGTTTTCCTCTCGCCACGCTCGATTGGCCAAGCCGAGTTCGTTGAAACTCTTGTACGGCTCGCTGCAGGATGGAGGGACGGTTGTCAGCCTCATTCTCTCTCGGGTGACCACAGAGGGAAAGCGAGACTGGTGACGGCTGGAATTCATGAACAACTTCCCACTGCGCTCACGCCCTCTGCTTCGACTTGTTCGATGGCGTCTGTTAGTTCAATGGATTTGACCGCTTCTGCTGTATCCATTCCAACTAATTCTGTGACTCCTTTGGATCCATATTATCTCACCGGCCCTAGTTCGAGCAAGAGTCCGTTTATCGGTTCAGATGTTGAATCATCATCATCATCTGGATTTCTTCTCCATCCGGATATGGGCACAACAGACAGCTACGCGCCATCCACTTCCTCCACTCCTTTGTCTCGGAAGAGCAGTCGTTATACGCTCTGCACTCCTTGTGTTCCCTCCTCCCCATCTTGTTCGTCACAGCCTCAAGGATCAAGTCGAGGAGAGAAAGCCGATGGTGAAACTGATCAGGAGTTGTCCCGATCCGACGCCCTTGACTGTATCCGCATTCTCTTGGCTCCCGTTGTCAAGCACCAAAGGGAACAAGCAGAGGCTGCTGCTGCTGCTGTTGACAAGGCCAAAGAAAAAGGTCTTAAAAAACAGGCATCAATGCCCATCAGTATTCCATTGCACGGACCTCGAGTTGAGATAATCTTGGCTTGGCTTGGTGCTGTCCATTTACCTGAACTGGATGAGGCTTGACAGGTATTTCTCACCAGGCCTCATGTACTACTTTATTAGTTTGTTACAGGTTTAGTGTATGATTTTGCCCGAATCCTGCTGCTCAATGCAAGTTCACATGAAATATTACTAGATCTAGAATGTCTGGGTAGTAAAGAATGTAATGGGAGTGCTATCCAAAGTGATGATCATTCGAGTCCGTTATGTGATGTCCATGTCCAGGAAGGATATTACGAGTCCATGATTACTCAAAGGTTTAGAATTAGTAGATGGTGTTGAAAATACCAAGAATAGCACCGATAAGACCAATAGCCAAAACATTCCAGATACCCAGCGACAACGGTGGTGAAACACCGTTGAAGGGAATGTAGGAAGGAGTATTATAGGTACTACCTTCAAATGAGCTACCATTTCCGCCACCAGTAAGGTTAGCGCCGTTGGGCTGAAATAGATGAATCAATTGGGAATATCCTCAAACGAATAACTTCAACGTACCCCAATGGGACGCGAACTATCAACGAAAGCACATGTGCTTGATGTGCACATGCATCTTCCCACAACAGGATCCCAGAAGGCAGTCGAGCAGTTAGCAGGAACTAGTGAAGCGGAGTTAGTGCATGAAATGACACGTGCACAGGGCACTCACGGCGGAAGCGAGCACTTTGCCCATCGGGAACTTGCTGGGATGGATTCGGGTTATCAGGTGTTGGCGGAACCTCGGGGCATCCATACTGAAATAAAGCCATCAATCATTCCATCATCATTTTGAGTAGAGTGCAACTGCAAAGACCAACGTACACAGGTATAGAAGGGGAAGTCGGGAAAAGGGCAGTGGCAAAGAAGACCATTCTCGTTCTGGGTAATACCATTGCAGACCTGTAAATTTGGATCTACCTGAGGGGTTGAGCACTTGAGCGATGCAACTTGATCCAATTGAGACACAGGAACAGGATGTCGGACCCAGTCGAGAAGTTGTTCGTTAGAAACAATCCAAACTGAAAAGGATTCAGCTCAGAGGCATCAATCCTGAGTAGAGATATACCATTCGGCTGCACTTGCGCCCAGTCAAGGAAAGCATTTATCATATTGATTGTCGAGTTACGGGCATCAACACCAGGATACGACCTCTAGGTGATTTCTATGAGCCTTTGAAGCAATCAGATAGGTAAAAAGAATTTCACCGAGAGATGAATAGGGTGTGTGTAAAGACCGATTGGCTGCCTGTTGCCGTTGTAGTGAGCATTGAAAGTGGCTTTCATGTACTCAAATGTGGCAGTATCATTAGGGCTCGTTTCGCCATTGGCGTTATCACTTGATACATTGTTAGAATTCAGTAAAAATTGGATGGTACATGAACTCACAGCCAAGGGTCCATGAGATGAGGTCCCTGTATACCAAGATTGTCAAAGAACGCATACATAGGAATCTCCCAGAAACCAGATAGTTTGAGTGCGCCCTGACATGTTTGCTTTACATCCAGACAATCATTGGCCATTCCATAATCAAGGGTATATGGCCAAAAGGCATCAGTACCTGGATCAGTGACAGGGATGGAAGCTGCTGCACTGGAGTCATAAGTGAACTTGGCCTGATAAAGGAGTTCGAGAGTCTGGCGAGTATAGTTGAGATAAGGAGCACGGAAGCCTTGAATGGAGTTCATGGGAATACCAGCTAAGGCATTCAGGGCGATTAGATTGCCATTAATTTCATCAGCGGGAGGCGATCCAACGTGGGTCATCCTCGTTAATTGTCAGTTAGATACGTCTGTAGATATTGGAGGAACATACGTGTGATCGGCAATCTCATTTCCGGCAACATACCAGTCTGCAGTAAAAGTTTCAGCCAAGACATCATCAAATCAAGATGAGAGAGGACCCACCCGTCACGAGGGTGTAGTTGGTGTAGTTGAGTGAGGTGAAATAGGTCATCTTAGGCGTGCAACCGTTGGGGTTCTTGCGTTGAGCCAAGAACTGGTTGACAGCATCAAGTGTGTAGGTTTGTATAGCGTCATCTGCAGTGAACACAATGAATTGTGGCACATCAGACTGCATATATGCGCTTTAGTGAAGCATTTTCCGTGGACAATCCAGGATACACACTGGTTGCAAGCCTCCTGGTGGACTTGTACTTGCGCAATTGCAGTCTGGTAACTTGCACTTGGACGAGTCACAAGAGTATCCAGCAGCAGCGGCACTTGAAGTAGGCCCAGAGATAACACCCTCGTCTTGAGCAACGACGAACAAAGGTGCAAGTATGACAACCAGAAGAGGCTTCAACAACATCTTTCGTTATGGATGACTGTGGGGCACGTCCTCGCCGAGGAGGAGAGTAAAGACCGCTTTGGGAGGAAGAAAAAAAATAAAAACCGGAGATCGGGCAAACTGAGTTGTTATGGCAAGGTGACTAAGCAACCATGCGTATATCCGACGGCGGTGTGTCGCCGCAGCGTCAATGAAAAAAGCCATTACCAAGAGCTCAGGACTTGCAGAATCAGTCTAATCTCTCGAATGTTAAGAATATGTTAAAAATGCATCCAGCTATTCTTGGCGCTGAGCTTTCCCTTCTTTAACAAGAAAACGTGCGCGTGCATGTGATTTATTAAATGGATATAAATAATCTACTCGGCTTCCCACATGTTCTATTTATGATTATGCTTGGCCAACATAGTGCAAGTGTGGATCACAGCCGAGAGTATAGAAAAATCAGTTTCCTGTTTTGCTCCCGAGCTTGATGAGAGCCAAATGCAAAGCACTGAAAAAAAGATTGCTGTCATCAAAAAAAACCAGTCTGTTCATTCTTAACAATCTCAGGACACAATTATAGAATTATAGAAGCTGATCAAACGTTGAATCATCATATTATAAAAGCCACCATGGGTTTTCCATTCCCCACGATGGCAGTCTCGCCCCTGTTCGGCTTACTCCTGGTTTTCACACCACTCGTAGCAAGTCAAAATTATGTCTCGTCTATCGCCGGGTCTACCCAAACTTTCCAATTTCCTCCGCCCGGCGTCACACCCGTCGTCAATCCTGACCCCAACTTTCCCAATGGCTCAGAGGTCGGTTTCGCCGGTCCTACGCCAAGTGAATATTTTTTTTGTGTTACTGGGGAATCAATTTTGTCGTCAACTGACACAATCGTAAAACAGCTGGAGATGCCTCCGCGGCGATGGCTACCGCTCCCAGTTTCGGCGTCATGCAAAACCGTTTCCCGCTGGTCAAGCCTATCGCGTCAGATGCCAAAAATGCCAGCGCATTCGACGTGATTGGGCAATTTGGAAGTCTACAGCCGTGGTTTTCTGTTCCTTCAGCAGCGTATGGATTACCAGATGCGTCGCCTGTCGTTCCGGATGGCTGTGACGTCGTTCAGGTCCATCTGCTTCATCGACATGGGGCTCGTTATCCTACGTCGGGCCCGGGTCCTGCCGCGTTTGCGACAAAGCTGCATGAGATGGCGAGTTCGACGGCCCATTTTGAAGCGAATGGGGATGTGCAATTCTTACGAAACTGGACTTATAAACTTGGTGCAGAGATTCTGACACCTTTTGGTCGTTCGCAGATGTGTGTCTTTTATTTTATTTTAATTTTGATCTGTGGATTTAATCTCTTGGTTTTCGACAGGTATGATTTGGGCGTCGGATTTCGCGTTCGATATGGTCAGTCAAATAAGACATGTAGACTAGCTTACGATGACTGTTGGTGTAGGAGAGCTCCTGAAAGGGTTCAAAGATGTCCCTGTTTTCAGGACCACTTCTGAATGTTAGTATCTGATTCTTCCCGTAAAACAGTCCTGACCATCTCTTTCCAGCTCGCATGGTTGACTCGGCGTGAGCGGGGGCGTTGACCTTTTATTCTGAATACTCACAGATTATTTCAGGTTGAATTTTGCAGCTGGATTCTTCGGTTTACCCAACTATATCCAGGACTACCACCAGCTGATTGAGATAGAAGAGTCGGGCATTAATTCGACACTTGCGCCCTACGACAGCTGCGCTAATGCGAACAACGATGTCCAGGCATTTTTGTCAAACCACTTCACTACCGAATGGGAAAATATATATTTGGTGGAAGCGCAGAAGAGGCTGTCGAAGCAGCTTGTGGGGTTCAATCTGACTATTACTGATGTGTTCCAGATGCAGCAAACCTGTGTTTATGAAACTATGGCACTTGGTTACTCTCAATTTTGCAGGCTGTTTACTGAGAAAGAGTGGGAAGGGTTTGCGTATAGAGACTGTAGGTGGTTACGAATTCTTCCTAGCTGTGAGGACTCATCATTGGACAGCACTGTCGATGTGGTATGGTGCTGGTCCTGGCAGCCCTTTGAGTGCGGCCATAGGCATAGGTTGGGTGCAAGAACTGGTATCTAGGTTGACGCAGACGCGGATCACGGAATTCGACACGAGTGTGAATGAGACGATTGTGAGCAGCGACACACTCTTTCCGCTGGGTCAGCCCATCTATGTGGACGCGACGCATGACACTGTGATGTCCGCCAGTGAGGATTGGAATTTTTCGATTTGTGTGGATGAGACGGCTGAAATCTGTTGTTCCAAGTCTACGTTGCGATGAATTTCACCAACTTTATCAGGTCAGGACCCCTGCCAACGACGCATATTCCGAAAAACTTGGTGAGCTGGTGCAAGGCTATTTGATGCTGGATGCTGAGTTGGTTTAGTCGTATGAATCGGACAAAGTGAATCCGTTTGGGGCGAATCTGGTTGGTCAGGTTCTTTCATGTGGGACGATGGAGAAGGCGACACACATCCGGTGGATGATCGACGACGGAGTTGTTCCGCTGGATGGGATCAAGGGGTGTGGGATGGACAAGGATGGGATGTGTGGGATGGACGCGTTCGTTGGGGGGATGAAGGAGAAGATTGGGGAGGTTGACTATGGTTTCAGCTGCAACGGGCAGTACCGCATTCCAGACGATATTGTTGATGGACAGCCGGCGATCTGATTGTACCACGAATAAATATTACCTAAGCTGCCTTTATTAATCGCTGACTGCGAGGGAGATTGCAATGGACAGTGTTGGACGGTGGAGCGTGAGCGTGGCCGAGTCTCTCCACCATGGCTCTACCTTCTCCCTCTATGTCAAAAGTACGTCTCTGTCTTCTCCCCGCAGTCTTGCTCATCGTTCTTCACAGCGCCCACCCACCACCTCACCCTCACCCGCTCTGCCATGGAGATACTCGAGCTCGACGCCACTCTCAGCGAGCACCCCAATGTCCCTGCCCTCCCGCTCCCTGTCCTCTCAGCCACTCCTCCCAAGCGCAAGTCTGCCTTTCTCTACACCCTTTCTCGTCTCTCAGCCCGCAAATCCACCGCTGCCTCCCCAAAGGCCGAGATAAACGACCCCTTGGCGTCGTCTCCCTCCGCCACCAGCACCGGACTTGCTGCCTATTTCACAGCCATAGCCAACTCACCCGTCCTGCGGCATACCCGGGCCTGGAAACGTTTTGTCCGCGTGCGCCCCGACGACCTCGAGAGTGTCCGCCCCGAAAAGACTATCAAGCGGGTCAAATCAGATCTCGCCGCCCACCCCCACGACGTTCATCCCCCTCTGCAGGATACCGTGCCCCCCGAAGACTCCCTCCCCACTCCTGTCCAGTCCCCCAAAGAACTCGACTATACTCGCCCTGATCCCATCAGCCGCCATGAGGTAAAGAAAAGCCAAGGTGACCGTCCTCGCCAACTCCTTGCCTCCCTACATCCTAAATGTTCTTGACAGACTCCACCCCGCTTCCTGCTCCACTTGACCCTCAGAATATACCCGTCCCTACCACCCCCACTGCTACCGACGCCCACCTTCAACCTCAACCTCCCCCACAACAGCGTCTTCATCGCTCTCAGTCTGCTGACCCCGACAAGTCATTCCGTCTCTCCCGTGCATTCGCCCAATCAGTCCCCCCCACTAGTACCATTGCCACCGCCGCTGCCGAAATGGACCTCGGTAACTTGTCTTCCGCCACCGGCGATGACTCTTCCATCTCCCCTTCAACCTCCAAATCCAAACAGCGTTCAAAATCCACAACCCGCGAGAAAAAACTCAAGGATAAAGAACCCAAAAAGAGTCAGAGGAAAGTCGTCATTGATGACTTTGAGATGATGCGTGTATTGGGCAAAGGCTGCGCTGGAAAAGTATTACTCGTCAAGCAACGTGCCACCTCCGAACTCTACGCCCTCAAAGCTATTACCAAACGTCATGTCCTCGCCCACCAAGAACTCCAACATACCCTTACCGAACAAGCCGTTCTCAAGCGCATGGCTGCAGAGGGCAAAGATCCTTTTGTCGTCAAACTTTGGTGGAGTTTTCATGATAAAGAAAACTTGTTTCTAGTCATGGTACTGTCGTGTTCTATGTCATCCGGCCTCATTACTTAATTCAACTCAATAGGACTTTCATCCTGGTGGTGATTTAGCAACTCAACTTGCACGTTGGGGGCGTCTAGGCCGTGACCGTGCAAGGTTCTACGCTGCAGAAATCGTAGAAGGCGTAGAAGGTCTACACGCCGCAGGTGTTATTTATCGTGATCTCAAGCCCGAAAACATCCTCATCGGAGCAGACGGTCATATCGTACTCACTGATTTCGGCCTTTCGAAAGAGTTCCCTCGTCCCTCTACCATCGGCTCTGTGTCCGTTGCTGGGACACCACAGATGGAGTTGACAGCCAGTGCCGCGTGGATGCATAATAATACACAGCTTGGGGCAGATGCGACTGGTGCACAGAGTGACAGTAGCTGGTCCCGCCCGGGGTTGGGATCAAAAGACCAAACGACAACATTTTGTGGGACCGCAGAGTACCTTGCTCCAGAGGTCATTCAGGGCCTGCCTTATTCGTATGAAGTGGATTGGTGGAGTTTTGGGACAATGCTGTATGAAATGTTAACTGGTATTGTGAGAGTCGATCTTCTTTTGTCTTTATCGTGGGCTGATGGGTAGGATTCCAGACCCCATTTTGGGCAAATAGTCATTCGGATATGTATGTCCGGGTATTGCAAGACGATTTGCATTTCCCCGAGGATAGAGCAATGGATCAGGACACGAAAAGCTTAATTCGCGGGGTGAGTGGGTTCTTCTGCTTTTTCGGCAACAGTCTAGTTGACCCTCTCGCATGGTACAGCTTCTCCAACGAAATCCCAGTCTCAGGATCTGCGAACCAAGAATCAAGAGACACCCATACTTTTCGATGATGTACGTCTCTCTTTCTCTCTATCTCTCCCACGATTTCTGATCAACAAGGCAAACAGAGACTGGTCCCACGTATACCACAAACGCTATATTCCTCCATATATTCCTCCCATCGACCCCTCCAATGCAAGTGATACCCAAAACTTTGACGATACATTTTTGGACATGGAGCCCGTCTTGGATGAATACCAAGACGACCAAGAACAGTCTGAACGTGACCAAGGAGGACAGACGACGGACACGGATGCAGATGTTCATACTGATACTGATAGGGCAACGGGTACTGAGACGGAAGATGGAGAAGATACGATCACGACACCTTCACAGTCTAGGAGCTCGTCGATGAGATTGGTGCAACAGCAGAATCAAGTGGTCGGGAACGGTAATGCAGTTGTTCAAGTGGTGGCAGGGGAGAACAAGCAAGAACAGAGTACGGTGGACGTCTTTGATGGATATTCGTTCAAGGGGAGACATTCAGTGCTTATTGATAGTAGTGATGAGGAAGACGAAGACGACGAGGAGGAGGATGAATACGAGGAAGGTTTGAGATCGCGTATGACGAGTGTCACTGCTGCCAACACGACGACATCGACCACAGCAGCGACGGAATCTCTGGAAGCAGGAGACGATTTGTCGTCTGTCCTTGGAAGCATGGATTCTCCATCTGACACTGTGAAACCCACGTCGATTGATGAGCAAATGCTGGAATATGTGTTGGAAACAATTGTGCAGGTCGAGGAGAAAGAGAAAGCAGAAGAGGACAAGGAGCAGGAGCAGGAGCAGGA
>Ga0153987_1000417_pt1 | contig 13744 bp, 19 predicted proteins | sample TSNC071MetaG_FD_102279 | JGI IMG/M metagenome (GOLD analysis project Ga0153987, IMG submission 102279) | Attine ant fungus gardens microbial communities from North Carolina, USA - TSNC071 MetaG | ecosystem: Host-associated > Fungi > Mycelium > Unclassified | place: USA: North Carolina, William B...
ATGACATCCTCGTCATTATGAAACGTCTAGGATCCCACATACTTTGAATTTGTCACCCGCGTTCGCATTTAGCGTCCCATCATCATTCAGAATATTCACAAATTCCAATCCATGCCGCAATCCAACTTCATAATCGTTTGGATCATGGGCAGGTGTGATCTTGACCGCACCCGTTCCGAATTCCATATCCACTATAATACTGTCCGTCACAATTGGAATTCTTCTATCGGGCACAAACGGATGTTGAACAAATTTTCCGTGCAGATGTAGATACCTCGTGTCATCAGGATGAACGGCGATAGCTGTATCACCTAACATGGTTTCTGGACGTGTAGTAGCAATGACAATTCTTTCATTTGTGGGAGAATCGAGGATGGGGTAGGCAAAGGACGTTAAGACACCAAATTCAAATTTTTCTTTTGGATCATAGCCAGGTACAGCAAGAAAAGTGCGACCGTCGAGTTGTTTCTGTTCGACTTCAAGGTTTGAGAGAGTAGTGTTGAGTTTGACACACCAATTAACGAGGCGGTTAGCACGATAAATCACACCGTCTTCATGAAGACGGCAAAAAGTTTCAATGACGGCTTTCGAGAGTTTCTAGAACGTCGAGCAATGGATCAGAAGTTTGGACTTGATATAGAAGAGGCAGGCGCACAGGATCCATGGTAAACGAAGTACGATCCCAGTCGTAAGAACCACCGAGACGGTACAGCTGTTTAGTTATACGATCTTGATAGCTGGGAACACGTCAATGACCTAAATAGAATGTTCGAGTAGACGACACACTCGTTTTTCCAGGCCATGACCTGTTCCAAGAACTTTTCACGACCCAGGTCATGTCTTGTCTTTCCTTGAGTCTTATACAATCGTTTTTCAACAACGCTTTGAGTAGAGATACCGGCATGGTCGAAACCAGGCGCGAATAACGTTGTCTTTCCCAGCATACGATTCCTGAGGTTACAACCCATCAGAGCCCAAATTCCAAGAAAACGACTTAGGCATACCAGCGTATCAGGGCATCCTGGATAGCCGTCGTCAATGCATGGCCGATGTGCAGGCTTCCAGTTACGTTGGGTGGAGGTGCAGGGATGACAAACAGTCCTGCAGGCTTAATTTTGGGATTTCCGTCTGCATCTTGATCGACTCGAGGTTTGAAGAAACCTGACTTGAGCCACCAGTCGTACCAAGCTGCTTCGACGGCGAGAGGATTATAGCCAGCAGGCATGGGGCCGGACACATCTTATGGAAACATCATAAACCAGAACTCGAGCGCCCTCATACGACACAGAGCGTACCCTTCTTCTCTCCTGGAAGGGTGGTGTTTACAAACTCTTGCTCTTCCTCCTTGAGTTTGTCCTTCTTCCCCACAGGACCGTTCTTGGCTTTCGGCGTGGTGGAAGACTGTTTTGTAACTTTGGCAGCTAGCTTTGCCTCCTTCTCTAACCTCTTTGCTTCTCTTTTCGCTATACGATCGACAGATAAGATTGGATATCCAAGTGTTGAGCACTTGAAATTACCTGCACTCTTGGTGTTTGATCCATCGAAGAACTGCTGGGAAGGAATTTGGTCCGCAGACGAAGCCATAAGGTTCCGTGAGTGAGTAAGAGAGCAATGGAAAGAGGAGGAAATAAGACGCAATCGATACAAAAGCATCTCACCCAAAAAAAGAAAAAGAATTAAATTATATTTGTTGTGTGACTCGACAACTAGCAATATCTTATCTGATCTCTGCGAAAACTAGTCATGTATCCCATTGAACAACCACCAGTTCTTCTGTCCAGCATTCTTTTACCTCTTTATCGTCAACAGAACAACAATCCTGCTGACAAGAAAAAATCATTGCGGTGCCCCACGACATTCCGTCGTCGCCTTTAAGCGTCATCTGCAGGCCTGTCTTTCTCTCTTGACTTGATTCGCACGAGTTTGAGGGTTGTTTGAGGACGTTAATGAGATTGGGCATGAGCTGACATTCAAATGTGCGTGGGGATTGACATATGGAACATGGGGGGATGAGGTCTGAGGTTGGAGAATATGTGGGTTTGGTGAGGGAAGAGACGGTAAATTGGGATAGGGTTGTAGACTTGGGCGCAGGTACAGGGAAGAGCTTATCAAAGACAGCGTCTTTGGCATATGGAAGCGGGATGCCTTGTAAATCATAGCTAAAATCACAAATGAGGAAGGAAACATAACAATTGAAAGATAATACCGAAGACATTGTTGGCTTTCATACGAAACACGTTTTGCGAAGCGATCAAAGACGGAGTCAGTTTTCAGAGAGTTTTCGTAGAGTTCACGAGTCCATGTAGGATCTGATTCGTCGGAAATGGTTAGATGGACGTTTGGAGAAAGCCTGTAGTCTGGTTGGGGGGACAAATATTCAGACACAGTAGATAGATACAAGGGTTGATAGGAGGGGGCTGCTTTCCAAACGGAATCAGCAAGGGTGACTGAGGCAATAGCAATGACAAGGGAGTCATCAGAAGTATCTGACTCGTCACCAGTGTCCTGTTGGGTAGTCTGAGGAAGATCGAAGACATTGTTTCCCAAGGGGCTTAGGTGTGTGGCTGGAGAGAGCTATAGTGGGTAGGCAACAAAAGGGGGAGAAAAGTGGAGCGACGTACAGTAAATGGATTTTTTTGTTTTGGGGTATGGGATTTCTTGGCTAGCTTTGCAGCGTACTTTTCGTTGAAATGAAGAGCGCGCCAAGCACGGATGCTTGACAGGGATGAGGGAAACACGTGATGTGACAATAAAAATTACCTTCCGGATTTGATCTGACAGGGACCGCGGGAGCAGCCCCAGACATAGAGAGCTCTGTCCATGGGGCTGTCTTCAAAAGGACACCATATCTGGAGGAGAAGGGGCATAGGGAAAGAACAAGATTTGCATTGGGAAGCATGGAAAGGAAGTTCAGAAGAAGGAAGAAAGGCCTTTGAGGAGATCAGAAAAAAAAGACAGGGTAGGACGGGGCGGCGTACAGGGTGGCCGCCAATGCGAGAGACGGCGACGTCTGTTATGTCGCTGGGATCATGAATCGGGCCATCTGGAAGACCGAGAAGGACGGTGGTAGTGGTGTCGTCGTCATCGTCGTCGTCTGACATCTGGAGATGGATGAGTATATGGAGGAGAGAGAGAGAAGCAGAAGAAGGTCAGAAAGGCATGAATGGAAAAAATAAAAGACTCGTCACGGAAATCGGACTCGTCATCTATGGGTCATCCGCACAAAGAAAAAAAAGGTGGACGTACGAAGCAAAGAGAGGGCAAACAGGCGACAACAGACAGACTAAGAGCAACACAATGGAGCGCAGCAAACGACGGGGGGTAACACTGTCGTGTGCCGAGTGCAGGCGCCTCAAACTCAAATGCAGCAAAGTCTTTCCCTGCACTAATTGTGTCAAGAAAGGTTGTGCTGCAATCTGCCCCCAGGGCTCCCTCACAACTGGCAAGGGCAACCGGTCTGTCTTTTATTTTTTTATTTTTATTTTTTTTCTTGGGCTCATATACTACCTAGCTTTGTCCTCGCAAATACCGAGGTTCTCCATGAAAAAATCCACGATCTTTCTTCCCGGGTCAGAGTACTCGAAGATGCCCTCGCAGCTGCCCATGCCGGCTGTTCCAACCAGCCTCATCCCCTCCTCTCACAAGAGCTGCTTCAGATAAAGTATCCCCTCGAGCGCGAGCCCACCAACACCGTCATCCCCAAGGACGATCAACAAGACCAGTCTGATACTATCGATGCCCTGGGCTCCCTGTACGCCTACCCTTTGTCTTTTTTATCTAGTCCGCCACACGCTTATCGTTCCAAAAAGCTTCATCTCCCACGATGGTCGTTCCAACTTCTTCGGCACCACCGCCAACTCCTGGGTACGCCTTCTTTTCTTCTCATCTGGACACAATCTAAACTCTTCCAACAGTATCTTTTGCAGGTACGACCTTTTCTGTCCACGCTTCCTTCATTGACATTTTGTGTAGAATGAAGCTACCGCCAACGACGACAACGGCGACGGAGACTCCGCTCCCGACTCGTCTATCCCAGAAGACCTTTCCTGGCTCACCTCCGCTTTCCCATTCAATACCATTGGCATTGCCACCGCCCTTGACATCCGAACCACCATCATCAGCTATCTCCCAGATGCCTCCACCGCCCAACGACTCACCGACCTTTATTACCGTCATGCTGCCTGGATGCACGTCCCTCCCTCTATCTCCTTCTTTCTCCCTGACCTCTGTCTTTTCTTCCAGGTATACTCCCATTAGCCAACTTGATTTCTATGATTCCCTTTTCCGCCCCATCTACAACCCTTCCTCCCTTCCACAGGTGCCCCCCAGTTCACATCATCTAGCCGTCTTCTTCATGGCCTTGGCCCTTGGCAGCCTTTTGGACCTCAACTCGCCCCCTCATAATCCCCAGTCTATGCAGTTTTATCAACTCGCAAGAGCCTCTTTGGCTCTTGATTCCATCCTCGAAGAACAGTCCATACCAGCCATCCAAGCTCTGGTATGTTTCTTCCTCCTCTTACTTCTCCATCCTCACTCTTCTGTCTCAAGCTCCTCATGTGTCATTTCATGTTCCTTTCCGAAATGTCAAGTCCAAGGTGGATCATCATGGGAATTATCGTCAAGATGGCTCAGAGTGTCAGTATCCCCCCCTTTTCCTACTATCTGACCACTTGTCCTCAACCTCCACTTCAGGTCGGCCTACGTGAGACTTTTTTGCTTCTTTTTTTCCCTTGTCACTCATCTACCCGTCTCAAGACCGAGATAGCGGTAAATGGAAAGTCGATCCGGAGGAGACTCTCAGACGTCGTGCTCTATTTTACGAATTACTTACTTACGATTCTTGGCAAGTGCGTGCAGTAATTCTCCTCTCACCCATCTTGACTGATCTCCCTTGCTTTAGAGTCTGACATATGGCCGTCCACCCTCCTTGTCCTCGGCCCATATCGATTGCAAGTTTCCGACTGATACTACCGTCAATTCCCAGGGTGAAGTTGAAATGGATTGTACGCCACACTCCGCTTTGTTACCTCTTCATTCTCATTCCCCCTCAGTCGTGGCTTGGAAACACCGCTTCTCCGCGTTATGCCTAAGCAACGTGCACGATACCGCTTTCGGTGCCAAAACACCCTCTTACAAGGTCATCACCGACCTTGACAAGAAAGTGAGAAATTTCTATACCCCTCCAAGTTTACAAATCCCTGGCTTTGGAGATTCAAAGCATGTCGGCCAGCCCTCGGTAGAGTTGACCATGCAGCGGTATATCGCATTTGCTATCAGAGAAATCAGTGGGTGCCCTCCTCTCTCATGAAACTATCATGTTGACGGTCAATTTTCAGCGCTATTTTACATGCACCGAGGCTTTTTTGCTCAGGCCTTTGAAGACAATCCTACGGATCCTATGGGAAGCAAATATGGGCCATCAGTCCTTGCTGCCTATAGGAGTGCCTGTTCTTTCGTCGGTTTGATCGAGAGTTTGTTCAAGCAACATCCAGCCCTGACAGAACGCAAGTGGTTTTTGTTTACACATGTGTTTTCATGCTCAGTAAGTGGAATATGCTGGGCTTTTCGGTCATGAGAAAAAAAACCTGGTCTCCCAGATTGTCTTGGGGTCGATTGCCATCAAGGCTCAGATGCAACTAGCTCCTTCTGCACTTTCATACCTTGACACCGCCTATAATCTTTTCAGCCGCGTCTCTGATAATACCCGAACCCAGAAAATTCTGGTAGGTGGCGTGTCCAGGTCCTGATCGCCCTGTCTGATTTTTTTACAGCCCATCCTAGCAAATCTGAGAGATAAAGCTCATACGGCACTTGCAGAAACATTGCCAGGCTCACCTCCCATTGATCCGACCAGGGTCAAGAACGAAGTGATTGAACTATCCACTCTTGGCGGAATGACACGGCTTGTATCAAAGTGTCCATCTCAATCCCCTTCTTTCGGGTCTAGCCCATCGTCACAGGCAGCGTCACCTCCCATCATCCCTTCGGAGTCTATATCTCCTCTACAGGCCTACCAGCCTGCGGAAGGTGTTCAGTCTTGGGAAGGATTTGGGAATATCAACCAGGGGTATGGAGCCATGGAAACTCAGGAGTATGCGGTGTACCCTCCTGTCCATGGTGTTGTCCAACCCATTTATCAACATGGTCCTCCGCCATCTCAGACACATCAGTCTTCGCTATCGCCTCAGCAACCAATGATGGCCTTCCAGCGGCAGCAAGCGAATATCCCTTCCAAATTGTCAGCCATTTCTGCTGAACAACACCAATCTGTTATGACACATCCTCCTCCTCCTCCACTTCATTCCCAACACAGTCATACCCACCATTCAAATTCCATGACATTCCAGCAACAACAACAGCAAGCTCATGTACCATCGCAAATCATGTACACCGAAAATAGTATACCACAGCTCTCCGGAGGGGTTTTACCAGAATTTTTCGGATACGCAGGTGGTAATGATCATAATTTGCAGATGATGTCTGCCTCACCTGAGATTCCGAGTCCACCGCAGGATCTGAATGCCTCATGGTATAATTTCATGGCACAGTACCGCTGAAGCTTCTTCTCGTCAAACACCTGATTTTCTTGATCTTCGACCAGATGACCCGTATTGTACATTTAAATTGGTAGATGCCACGCATATTTGCTCTTTTTTTGGATTCTTGTCCTTGGAGATGTACAAGTATCTATCCGTATATATCCTTATTTGTACTGGTTTTCGTTCAAACACATGAATGACGCTGATCCTTTACTTCTTTCGTTTCATCCGATTTTGACGACGGCGACGAGGAGCCATGTCTGTACCTGATGCTCGAACACGAAATAAAATCAGTTTGAATCCTACAAAAGTCATAAACACCTCGTCAGTGACAGCTTGCTCCAGACAGATGAATTTTGACTCTTCAAAAATTTGACCTCAATTCTCCACCATTTTTCTTTGTTTTTCTGTGTGTTCTTTTTTGGTATGACAACAGAATACCAGGCAGGCAGATACCCAAACTTGTAGTTGTTGATGTTCTGTTCGTGATATCGTTGCAGTCTGCAAAGGAATGGTTGCTGGATCTTGATATCGGTGTTTTCTGGGTCGTGATGCGCGTCTTGGCATGTGGTGGGCTGGGTGTGTTGGGCTGGGAGATGATGACGCAACAGGTGATGAAGAGGAAGAATATTGAGGTGTGTGTTCTACTACTAATGTATGTTTCAAAACAAAAACTGACTTACAAGTAAGTGGTCGGTGCTTGGGATAGCTGGCGTGTTGGTGCTTTTACAGCAGTCATGTCTGTTTACGGCGTTGTACCGGCTTTCGTCGTTTCGGTACGGTAGTACTTGTTTTCTTCTATTATCTCAAATAAAAAGAGGATCCTCATGTATGTTTAGGACCCTTATGTTTGCGTATTTTGCGAAATTATGGGTGGGGACATTTGTATCTGCCTCTTCTGTAAGTCTATCTCCTCCCTCCAATTAATTTCTGATGCATTTGTACATGTACAGCCTAACAAAAAGACGTTAGCTGTAGCAATCGCAGCTGGTCTTTCTCTACTCTTTGATTCCCAATTCTCTCCTACAACTGTCTGGCGATACATTCCCGGATACGGTGCACTTGTCTTGCATGGCTTTGCAACTTCAGCATTGGATCATACGCTGAGTTTGGTTGCGCCTTCGTTGGGAGAGACATTTGTGATGTCTGTTGCGATACTTGTAGCTTCAATTGTTGCGTTGCCGTTTTATGCTTTCAAAACGATTGTTGTACGTCCTTCACTTCCCATTGCCCGTTCAGGTTCGATATATGAATTCTGACTGTCGTCTTCTCTTGTAGCTTCATACACCTATAACGCCAACACTTCCACTTGCTTCATTGGGAATTATACCTATGATTGCGTACATGCTTTTGTTTCGTGCACCTATAGCGGCACGGTCATTGCATCATCAGATGAACTCGCCCGGCCACTTTGCTCTGTCGTTTCCTACCGTTCTCATGGCGTCTCTGATACTCGGTCCTTTGGCATTCAACCAGTTTCCTCGATGGTCGGATTTGTTGGTAGCAGGACTTTTATACGTCGGTGCGTTGCCTGCTTTCTAGTCTGCCTTACAGTTCTTATATCTTCGTATCCCAGGAATGTTCCCAGAGAGTTTAGACGTATTAACATCTCGGCCGAGGACACCTACCTCGAGATTGGTCAAGCTTTATATGAAGACGATACTTTCGAATCCAGAATCGCGCAAGATATTTTATTTCTTGTGTCTGAATCTGTGCTATATGCTTGTGCAGATGCTGTATGGAGTTTGGACGAATAGTTTGGGACTCATCTCAGATGGTTCGTGAAGTTGACCATCTTGTTTGGATTAGAACTGACTGTTAGTGTTTTCAAGCTATTCATATGGCGTTCGATTGTATGGCTATTGGTGTTGGGCTGTTTGCGTCGGTCATGGCGACCTGGGAACCTAATGAACGGTTCACGTATGGGTGAGTGACTATGATCCTGATTTCGGTAGTCGTGTGTGACTCGGTAGTTGTCTCTTCTCAGATATGGTCGGATTGAAACGCTGTCGGGATTTGCGAATGGAATTTTCCTGATTCTGATTTCGATATTTATTGTTTTCGAGGCTATACAGCGCATGTAAGTGGATATCTTCTGGAGTTTGTTTTTCATTATCGAAATGGTTTCTGTCCAGCTTAGAGCCTCCTGAGATGAACACGAGTCAGTTGCTGCTTGTCAGTACAGTCGGTCTTGGAGTCAACCTATTTGGGATGTTTGCTATGGGAGGACACCACCATGTACGCTGCTTCTCTTTCTTAAATGTAGGGTGACAGTCAACGACTCTTAAACAGGGCCATTCGCATGGACATGGACATGGGCATGGTGGACACGGTCATGGGCATGGCCATTCGCATAGTCATTCAGTTTCCCCTTCATTGCCCAGCCCTGCCTTTGATACCCAGTCGCATACTTTTTCCGGTGATGATCTACATTTGCATTCATCTTCAGATGATCATTTCCATTCACAACCGCTTCTCTCGGCAACACATTCTCGTATCGAGGTTCCGAGTGATGAGCACCATTCTGACCATCCTCACACTCATACTCACACACATCCCCGCTCTCTCTCTGTTACATCCTTTCCCTTGAACAAGTCTACACATCAACGCTCTGTCTCACTTGCTCACAAGCCTATCTCTGCTCCCCCACTACCACCGACACTGCCATCGTCAATATCATCATCGTCTTCACTTACACCTGGATCAATTGCACATCTCCATCTTCAGAAAGACAGTCTGGGACACCCAAGATCAACGTCATTGCAGATTCATACTGGTCCCGGAAGCACTTCACGGGACGATTGGACAAGTCCGTTAACGCCTAATTACAAGTTTGTGCGTGATGAGCATATGGAGCAGCATCACCATGATGAACAGTCGTGTGAACGTGGCGGTCATGAAGGACATAGTCATAATATGCGTGGAGTGTTTTTACATGTCATGGCTGTAAGTCTTGCTTGTTTGATTTGATTATTCCAACGTCTGGATTTGCTGTTGCAGGATACTTTGGGATCAGTCGGGGTCATTATTTCAACACTTCTTATCCAATTTTATGGTTGGACAGGATTTGATCCAATAGCGTCGTTGTTTATTGCTGTGTTGATTGCTGCTAGTGTTATACCTCTTGTACTCGATACTGGCAAGATCCTTGCTTTGGATGTATCTGACAAAGATGTCAAGATCCAAGAAGCATTGTCTGAAGTGTGTGATTTTTTTCCTGGTATTGTTATCTTCAATGTACTTATTTGTCCAGCTCTTATCAATACCTGGCCTTCAATCCTATGCCAATCCGAGGTTTTGGCCTAAAGATTCTTCGACGCTTATCGGTTCAATACATATCCAACTTGCACCTTTGGAAGCTTCATTACATGATCCTACAGGTCCCCATCCGAGTGTAAGAACGTTCGCGAGGGTTGATATAGTAGAGAACGTGAAGGTTATGTTGAAGGAAAAGATTGAGGGTTTAGAGGAGGTTGTCGTACAGGTTGAGGAAGGTCATGGGAGCTCTTGATTTGAAGAATTTTTTTGGTTTTGACAATGGACGCTCAGCTAGAAAATTGAATTATTTTGGGTATTTTGGCGCATCATGTCTTTGGATTTAGATACAATCAAAGTGGAACATGTGAAAAATTGCTCCACTCATGAGTACTCAGATTGATTGATCTCTTATTTGACACACCGATGATGCGCCTATCTGATTTATCGCTGTATGTAGCTACAAGAGAACAAACCATGGCATCTTGGAAGCATACTGCGGTGGACTGGGGGACTGGGTTAACTTTGGAGGAGTACATTGATAGAGAGCGAATTGGTGAGAAGAAAGAGTTTGCGAGAGACGGAAAGCATATAACTTGGCAAGTCTGGCTTGCATTTTTTTTGTTCAAGTATTGTTGAAAAATAGACAAACAGGGTATTAGCACCGAGGAACGATCCAACGACACTGAACTTTCTCTCTTCCTGCGAGACGTAAGAGAGCAAAACACATTCTAACAATTTTTCATACTTCTACCAGGTTCAAACGAAAAATTGCTATTTGTCGCCCCTCACGAGGAGTTATTGAACATGGAGTGGGATATAGTATCGCTAGTGTCTTTACGCTACCTCAATACCGAGGGAAAGGATATGGCAAGCATATGATGCGACTTCTCCACTGGGTCTTGGCAAACGAAGATTACCTCAAGACACAAACGTTTCCTGAAGATGAATGGGGTCCTAGACCACGTCTAGAGGTTGGTGATGCGTCTGTAGCGGCTTTGTGGAGTGATATCGGACCGACGTTCTACCAAGGATGTGGAATGGGTCAAGGTGTAGAGAGAGGAGATGGATGGCTCGTGAGAGACCCATTTTCAGTCATTTGGAATCTCCATGAGGTGGACTTGACTGGGGTCCGGGAGGAGAAGGAAGTAATTTGGTTGGACGAAGAATCGGCAAAGGCCATTTGGAAACAGGACGCTGTGCATATCGAGGCTGAAGTTGTCCAGGCAACTCAATCCAAAGGTGGAACCAAAACACATTTCAGCTTTCTTCCGGATGAGGGTGTAGCAGAATTCCAGTGGTTCAGACTCCACTATCATTTCGACAGATATATCCCAAACCCACCCCAGTACTGTGGTTTGCAAATCGAAGATGGAAGTTTTGCGACATGGACGTGTGACTTTCGTACGGAGTCGTCAAAGTCGATGACCTTGACACGGTTGAGGGCCAACGAGGAGAACATCGAGAGGTTGATGGCGCAGGTGCTGAGATATGCCAGGGACCATAGTTTGGGCACGGTCGAGCTCTGGAATCTTGCACCTGGTCTGGCCAAAGCCTGCAGGAAATTTGGAGGCTCAGTAGTAGAGAGAGATGAACATCTTCCGGCGATAAAGTGGTATGGAAATGAAAGTCCAGAGTGGCTGCACAACGAAAGATTCTGCTGGTGTTAAATAGATCCGCACGTGATGTACACAACGTTTGCATTTTATTTTGGTTTCCTCTTGCGCCATTATGCCTCTTTGCGGCTCTTCCTCTCACAGCGGGTCGTTTGTGCGATCAAGACCGGTATGCTCATAAGCTGTCCGTTCCTCGAGAAACTCAGATTCGATTTCGGGGATGCAGATACAAAGAAAGGTATTTCAACCCTGCATTCCTCCATTCGATTTAGTTAAAGCAGAATGTACAAGGTCGTCGTCTGCGGTGATGGTGCGACCGGTATGCATTAGTACTTGACCCAGTTCTCATCTCTTCATCTTCCTGACTGAGGCTTTACATAGGAAAGACATCACTACTCAACGTCTTCACAGGAGGCTTCTTCACTCAAGTCTAGTACGCCGGACCATGTTCTATCCAGTGTATCCATAATGACAAAACAAATTAGCGAACCAACTGTTTTCGAAAACTACGTACACGATATTTATATTGATGATCAACAAGTTGAACTCAGTCTATGGGATACAGCTGGTCCGTATCTTTGACCTACCTTACGCTAGCAGCCCACTATACTGGAATGGATAACTGATGTTTACAACAACGCCTATGCACCTTTCTGTTGATATAGGTCAGGAAGAATTTGACCGTTTGCGCTCGCTGTCCTATGCCGAAACACATGTAATTATGGTTTGTTTCTCTGTCGACAATCCAACTTCATTAGAGAATGTCGAGTCCAAGGTGTGCCTTTCCTACCATTTTACCTTACTTATTCAACTGTGTATCATCACTTTCTTTTGCAGTGGTTGGATGAAATCCTGGAGTACTGTCCCGGCGTTAAGGTGAGTTCAAATTTTCGATCGCTCGATCCAGTTGGCTTCCAATTGCTTTAGCTCGTCCTCGTAGGTAAGCTTATAGCTTTATATTTCTGCTCTCCTCTCCTTCAACGATAGGAAAAACATGTCTCGCTGAAATATGTATACAGCACTCAAATGCGATTTACGGGACGACCGAGCAGTTAAAGATCGCCTACAACGATACGGAATGCATCCTGTGCAATATGAAGAGGGCTTAACCGTTGCACGGAGGGTACGTGCATCACGGTATCTCGGTACGTTAACTTCTTTCCTCCGAGCTCGCATACCATAAAAACTTTCTTTCTACTATCACGTCCACTCACAACTCACAACTGTCATGACCATCGTATTTCACCCTCGTACTCGATGTGTAAACATCTCACACATCATGATCGCCACCAGAATGCAGCTCAAAACATAACCGAGGCGTTGCGGAAGTGTTCCGCGAGGCAGCCAGAGTGTCGTTAAGCACAAGAGCAAAAGGAACGGGAGATGCAGGATGTACAACTATGTGATGGGATGTGTCACCCCGGTCAGCTCAGATATGGATGTAACTGACTGTCTCGGTTCATGATAGAGATGGCTGCCACAGAGTCGGATGGACTGTTGAGAGGAAGTTGGCGGATGTTGAGTGGCGGATAAGATGGTATTGTTCTTGGTGCGCTGTCCATCATGGTCCTGCGTTATAGGCTGGTACTGGGTGCCTGGGAGGCGCGATTGAGGTTTCTTACAGGCATGACAGTAATACTCTTTCTTTCCTTTTCCTTTCTTGGGTCAACTTGGTTTTTTCATTCTATTACACTCCAACATCTTGTCTGTAATCCTTCTCTCATCTTAGCCATAAACTCTTGTTACATTACTGATAGCATAACTATAATCCTCTACAATTAATTCAACTGCATATTTAAGGACCACCCCAGATTCATCAACGAAAGGTCATTCTGACTCGAAAAATTACAATTGTAATCATACAGATTATCTATCTCATTTGTCGGATGTCATGACTGTTGACCTTCATCACACATTGGAGAGGTATCATGCTACGCCGATATACCATGCTAAGATCTAGTTACTCTGTGACAAAGGGATGTCCAATGTCCAAGTGCATGATGCTAGAGGCAAATGCGCTATCACTGAGTAGCTCGAACATGGGTCTACTGATGAGGAAATTTCCCAGCAAAGGTGTCGCTCATTTTTGGCAGCATGCCATGACTTGACCAGAGTGAAGGAACTGGTGGTGCAAGTCATCATAGACAACAAGACGTAGTTCTCCAGCACCAGCGAACCATCAGTGAACATGCTATTCTCAATTGCCTTGTTCACATTTTTTTGCCATGTTTTTTTATCATGAAAATCTAGCGCTCAGCATCCTGATCATAACGTGAGAAAGGTAATTGTTCATTTGATCTACGCTAATTAAATGGGGTCTGGTGACCTTCACAA
>Ga0153987_1000418_pt1 | contig 13743 bp, 17 predicted proteins | sample TSNC071MetaG_FD_102279 | JGI IMG/M metagenome (GOLD analysis project Ga0153987, IMG submission 102279) | Attine ant fungus gardens microbial communities from North Carolina, USA - TSNC071 MetaG | ecosystem: Host-associated > Fungi > Mycelium > Unclassified | place: USA: North Carolina, William B...
CCGATTCCACGGAGAAGACATCCGCTAGAGGATAGGGACAAAGGCGTCATCATCACTTCGGCTGTCATGCACAAGATGAAGGTCAGCTTGACCTGTTGTTTCAAGCTCGTCCACTCTATTCATTTCCAAACGTAGGGTGCCTTCTTCTTCTTGCTCCAATCCGAAGATGGTGACCTCTTCAAGGTGACCATTGAGCACGAGGAGGAAGAAGTTAAGTCTCTTAAAATTAAATACTTTGATACGGTGCCAGTTGCTTCAAGCTTGTGCATCCTGAAATCCGGCTTCCTCTTTATTGCTTCTGAGTTTGGTAACCAGTAGGTATCATTTTCACTATCACCTCTTTTTCGGACTTATTCGATTCATTAGTTACCTTTACCAATTTCAGAAGCTCGGGGACGACGATAACGAGCCAGAATTTAGTTCAACTTCATACCCCAACTTTGGAATGTCAGATGCACAAGTTGGACTTCCTCGTGCATATTTCACCCCTCGTTCTCTCGAAAACTTGGCACTTGCAGATGAACTTGAGTCATTAGACCCTATTATCGACTCAAAAGTTCTTAATATCCTCCCAAACTCGGATACGCCGCAGATTTTCGCTGCCTGTGGGCGCGGTGCACGAAGTAGTCTACGAACGCTGAGGCATGGCCTCGAAGTTGAAGAATCTGTGAGCTCGGAGTTACCCGGTATCCCCAATGCTGTCTGGACAACAAAACGTACTGAAGAGGGTAAGCGTTGCTTCATCGATAATTCATTTCTGATATTGACATCTTTGATAAAGACCCCTATGACTCCTACATCATCCTTTCTTTCGTCAACGGCACTCTTGTCCTCTCCATCGGTGAAACCATTGAAGAAGTTCAAGATACTGGTTTCCTCTCTTCCGCACCTACCCTCGCAGTCCAACAGATCGGTTCTGATGCCCTGCTCCAAGTTCATCCTCACGGCATCCGTCATGTTCTTGCTGATCGACGTGTCAATGAATGGCGTGTTCCATCTGGTAAAACCATCGTAGCAGCGACAACCAACAAACGTCAAGTCGTAGTCGCTCTTTCATCAGCTGAGATTGTCTATTTCGAACTCGATTTGGATGGCCAGTTAAATGAGTACCAAGATCGTAAGGCCATGGGCTCGACTATCCTTGCGCTATCTATCGGTGAAGTGACTGAAGGGAGACAAAGGACACCATATCTTGCTGTTGGATGCGAAGATCAGACAGTAAGAATCATCTCATTAGATCCGGAGAGCACGCTGGAGACGATAAGCTTGCAAGCGTTGACTGCTCCACCTTCAGCAATTTGCATTGCGGATATGTTAGACGCAAGTATCAACAAGAGTCAGCCAACCATGTTTGTGAATATTGGATTGCAGAATGGGGTGTTATTGAGGACTGTATTGGATCCGATCAATGGGCAGTTAACAGATACGAGGACGAGGTAGGATTTGGGTTGTTTTGCTAAAAGCTCACTCATAGTGTTTTACAGGTTTCTGGGAACACGTCCAATTAAGCTTCTTCGAGTCCAGGTCCACCAGAATCCTGGTATCCTGGCACTATCATCTCGGTCATGGTTGAACTATACATATCAAAATTTCATGCATTTTACTCCGTTGATCTACGAGAACCTGGACTATGCATGGAGTTTCTCGGCAGAACTCAGTCCAGAAGGTCTGATTGGTATCTCTGGTTCTATTTTGCGGTAAATTTCCTTACACAATCTCCGATGCCATGTCATTCATCCTTTCGTCTTTACCAAGGATATTTCAAGTGCCCAGGCTCGGTATCAAGCTGAAGCAAGACACTATCCCTCTGTCATATACGCCACGAAAACTCATCACTCACCCTTCAAACAGCTATTTCTACCTTATCGAGGGTGACCATCGTGTTATGGGTCAGGATGCTGTTGATAAAAAACTAGCTGCGCTTGTGCGTCAACTTTTTTTTACCCTTCTCAACTGGGCTGATACTTAGTTCCTGAGTTTTCAGCGTCAACAAGGCGAGAAACTCGACCAAGATGTCCTCAATCTCTCTCCTGAAACTTTTGGTCGTCCAAAAGCGCCTGTGGGTACCTGGGCATCCAACATCCGCATCATCGATCCTGTTGAAGGCAAAACAGTTGCTGTATTCCCTCTTGACAATAATGAATCAGCGTTTTCTATCGCTATAGTCCCTTTTGTAGCCCGGAACAACGAACTACATCTTGTAGTTGGTACAGCAGCTGATACGCGAGTAGCACCGAGGACATGCTCCAGCGGATTTTTGAGAGTGTATAGATTTGTTGGAGAGGAGGGGGCAGCGTTGGAGCTGGTACATAAGACAGAGATCGATGATGTGCCATTGGCATTGTTGGCTTTCCAAGGGAGGTTGGTGGCAGGTGTCGGGAAGGCTCTGAGAATTTATGATATCGGGAAGAAGAAAATGTTAAGGAAAGTTGAGAACAAGGTATGTTAGATAATTTGCTAGAATCTGCTCTTATCAATTTGACATATGATCAGCAATTTGCTTCTGCGATTGTCACTCTCACGACGCAAGGCTCGCGTATACTTGTCGGTGATATGCAAGAATCAGTATACTTTGCTGCATACAAAGCGCCTGAAAATCGCCTTCTAATCTTCGCAGACGATTCACAACCTCGATGGATTACTGCCGCGACAATGGTTGACTACAATACTGTGGTTGCCGCAGATCGTTTCGGCAATGTATTTGTGAACCGTCTGGATTCTAAGATTTCCGACCAAGTCGATGATGATCCAACAGGCGCTGGTGTCTTACACGAAAAAGGAATACTCATGGGCGCTCCACATAAGACTCAAATGATCTGCCACTTCCACGTTGGTGATCTTATCACATCCATACATAAAGCCTCTCTTGTTGCCGGCGGTCGTGAAGTTCTGCTCTATACCGGTTTACATGGAACGATAGGTATCCTCATACCTTTTGTTACGAAGGAAGATGTGGATTTTATCTCAACATTGGAACAGCACATGAGGACAGAACAAATCAGTCTTGTGGGGAGGGATCATTTGGCATGGAGGGGATATTATGTGCCTGTGAAGGCTGTTGTGGATGGTGATTTATGCGAAATGTATGCAAAGCTGTCTGGATCGAAGCAGATTGCGATTGCGGGTGAGCTAGACAGAACGGTTGGAGAGGTGCTGAAAAAATTGGATCAGCTGAGGGTTACAGCTAGTGGTTTCTAATATTATCTTTCTCTGCCATTTGATAATCAATTCTTGCTCTTCTTCTTTCATAGGTTACATTGTCACATTACCATTGGTCTGCCGCTGCACGCTGTGTAATAAACTGTTGATTTTTTCGTAGAGTAACTAATAAATAAAGAAATGAAGTTCAGAGGGGTCTAGTGTGGAATGTCCAAGATGAAAATCAAACTGGAATGATCTTGAAAATGTAGGAAATCACCATTATATTTTTGATCAATTTAATCTCCATTCTTCTTCATCCTGCTTGCTTTTTACTGATGAAAAGTATCACAACTAGCTCACACTCATATACATAAGATCTGTGAACATTGAGAGTGCATAAATATACTTCAAAATCAGAGTTCAGAAATGACAAGGAGAAAAGCTATCTAGCATCAAAGTAGGGGAAGAGCAAGAGTTGTGGGCATGGATAACATAGACATCAATAAATATGGACATTCTTTCTGCCCAATGATGGAATCAAGGCACATTATTGTATGCACAGGGAGATTGGCGGCACATCTTCTTTGGAGGATTCTGGACGCGTTTCTGGCATGTCGTCACAGTCAAGGAGGTGCTCCCTCATAATTTGGATGATCTGGTCACGTTCTGCGCCTGTGAGTGGCTTCGCTTTTTCAATTGTTGCAAGCACAGGCCGATCTTTGGAGAATTTATGGACAAGCCCATAGACAGAAAGTGGTTTTATACCTGTTCCGACAGAGTTGGGGGTCTATCCGAAGGAGACATGAGATGGCTCGATGACATACCAAAAAGAACGAGAAACAATGTCGTTCCAAAAGTCGCAGCAAAAGTGCCTTCCACAAACGTCCACACGCCTCCAATAAATGAGATCCCTCCCAGAAATGATGCTGGTGCTTCATAGTCAAAGACCATCTTTGGCTGAATCGGAGACATCATCAAGCGCAATGATGCCCGTGAGTAATTGTGTGCGAGAGGCGAAGGGTCAGGGACCAGAGACCCAATGCTCCAAGTGTATATCTTGCGATACTGTAGGGTAAGTTAAAAATGTCAGGTTAAGAATCATTGGCGAGGCGTTGAGATAATACCTGTGGTATCGAGAACAAAGCGGCTCCCGTATTTGATTGAGGCCTCTGGCTAGACATCATCGGAACACCAAAGAGCTGCTGCCCGGGCCATAGTATAACAGGATTGCTGAACAAAAATACATCTTCGACACTGTCTGCACTTCCATCAGGAGCATCCTGTAGATAAAATGAAATAAAACTAGGGTTGGGGGAAGAAGAGTTGCCGAAGAAATTGATGGTGAAAATGAAGTCATGCATCTCTCTTTGATTATTCACAGTGTCACCTTGATAATTACATAGTATGATGGTTGTATTGATTGCTGCATTGTGGTATCCCCTGCTTGTACAGTCTGTAGACTCAATTTGTCAATAAATTAATGAGGGGTTGGCTCCGACTGACTGGTTTGTATTGATTGTCCAGACACCTTGGTTTGCAATAGCCCCTCAATGGATGGGAGGTCGGAGAGGATAGTAGGCAACACCTTTGGAATAAATTCGAGAGTAACTGTATGGAAGATGCAATATATACCAGAAGAATATTCCAATGGCAGCTGACCACGTCCAAGGGTGGTTTCCAGTAGGACATAATTTGAATCTCACTACCGTAAGATAGAAGATATGCGGGCTGTGCCACGATTAGGGTGAATCCCCAGCCTCCGATGAAAACAAAACAACCAATGGCGACCCAGCCACGTGCCCATCGAACAAACTTCTTCTCTGGTCTGCCAGGAGAATTGCAAGGCTAGTTAATACGAATGAAATGTCTTTTAGATGTGGAAACCAAGGGGACATACGAGTACTGCTCTACCCATGGTTTGACACCCATCAGAATGTCAAGAGGTGAGGATTTACCGGAGCATTCTCGAGAAATGATATCCCATAGAAAAGCACCAATTGCGAACATGTAACTGAGTGCAAGGGCGGTTGTTGACAACCAACATAGAGTTCCACTGGAAGGAAAGGTCCATAAGGCATCCACGTATTGTTTGGACCTGATAGGAAAGAGGACTAGAAACAAAACTGGCAATAGCGTTTGGAAGTGAGGTAATGTTGTCTGGTAGTGGGAATCACATACGCGCAGCAAGCTCGATAAAGGAGTATAGAACGTCAAAAGCGACCAAACTTATCGACTGCCATATCCACGGGCTTCAGTGGACAGTCAGCACCATGGCAGGTCGTGCAGAATACAAATAACTTGCCGCACGACATTATGAACTCCTATCAGGAATGGAGGCAAGATATACATAATGACGAATCCATTCCATGATGGCAGCGATTTCAGATGTGAAATATCTTGTTGGGCAAAAGCAAGAGCAAAAGTGACCAAATCAACAATAGCAACTAGGATCACAACACGCAGCAGGACACGACTCCGGTCAAGAGTGGGGACTGGTAGGGTGGCCATGGGACACAGAGTTGAGAGTAAACGGCGCATGCAATGTTGACGGTATAAATAGGATCCTGGCTTTGATCGGGTCGCATCTTTTCCCAATTTGTCTTGCAAGGCCACGTAACAATGAGTCTCGGTGGTAACGGGGTTGAACTCAATAAAAAGTTTGGATCTATCAAATTTGTTCCGCTGTGTGGGCGATTGCCATTCCTTCCCCGCAGCGAGGCCTGCCCTACGTAATGATGAAAGGCATGGTGCTCGATACATACACGCTGGATGTTGGCGGACATCGCGTGCAGACTGAAATTTAAGATTTCAGCTCAGGAAAATCGTGACTTTCGTTAACCAGTCTCGCACCTGTCGTCCCTTCCCAAAACTGTCTTTCAGGTTTCAATATCATGCATTTCGTACAGTGGTGCCTTCCTTCCATTTGTAAGACGATAGCTTGGTGAAGCCGCGAGCATGTCTTGTTGAAGAACTAGCTACTAGGTGATCTTTGATATATGATCTATGAGAGAGGTATCATAATACAGTCCCTGGCTCCAGATTTCGATCAGCAATAAAGACCATTCGCTAAGGAAACCCGGGGATTGGGGATAGAAGACACTACCGATTTCTTAGAATTAGTTTGAGTCGACACGAGGTCCCAGTCCATGAGAAAGGTACATACATGTTGATAAAAAGTTACATAGACACCTCAGTTGAAGCTTACCCATCCTGACCTCACTGTCACCTGAAAAATAACCTCATAACATCCTGGGTGGCAAATCACATGCTACAATGCTGTAATCCTGAAACATCTATCCCAATCATAGTATTGACTGGAACAAACAGGAAGATTTATTGTTAGTACAATGAATGATCCATTGCAAATGATATATAGTGGAGATCATTCAAAGGCAGTAAGTGATCTAGAATATTCAACGTGCATCAAGCCTTTTATTTTTGTCTCCTAGAAAGGGTTTCATGTTTCAGTTCTACAGGAACTCAGTTATCATTTCTACATTCTAATTTTGCTTTAAAATAATAATAGGAATCTTATCCTCCAAGTTTCTTGGAGACAAACAGAGTCTAATAGAACTAAGATTTCCCCCAAAGTATCAATTGCCCTTATACTCATGATGTCTTGAAATATAGTCAAATGAAGGTATAGATTACCTCATCTTATTTTCTAGGGCATTTCATGGAGTAGTTGGTCTAAAACTAAGGTTTTTGCCCAATTACCATAGAAATCAGACTCTATACATAAGAACATCTAATAGCCCTCAAGATATTCTTTTTTGTATCAATAGAGTATAGAGGATCTTTCTCCAGAGATATTCATTCAGCTACCAACTTAGCTGTAATACAGCTAGAGGGCTTGTGAAAGCAGGTGAATGAGACTTACAAAATAAACAAGTTGGCAAATGATGTGAAAAACCTTTATCACTCACCAGTATTTGGCCCTGTATCAAAAGAGTTGGTCCCATCAGGATCTACTCTTCAAATTTGAGGAGACCATCAACTCACCCTCCCTTCCTGTCTAAAGGGTATTCTTGTACTCTTGGGCCTTGACTAAGGTTTCATCTTTCACTTGTCCTAAACCTGCACTTCCATGAGCCACTACTCGAGTATGGATTCAGATTCAGCACATACCATGAAGGATCAAAATGTCTGAACCAAGACGAGTTGCGTCTGTGAGATCCCATGCGGATGGAGGATCTTCAAGAGGAGAAATGATTTTAGTCATGGAGGCCTTGACATCCTGATTGTTGTCTCTAACATTGGGTAATACAGGAGTGGCCATTCCTGTAAAGATGGAGAGAGAGATGTGTTCACAGTGCTCGTCACGCTCAGTCGTCATAAAGTGTGATCAGCGTGGGTAGGAATTTTTGTATTCACACGTCCCTTGCTCATGAGAATATCAGCTTGGTTTAAGCTCCTACTTATCAGCTTCAGATTCCACGGTAATGAGAAAAAGATGGTCGCTCTTCCTGGCTTGTCGTCGGACCTGACCAGAGCACATGTATCGGTGTTATTTACAATAGTTACTTTTTCATCATAGATTTTGAATGCCTCAGCCGAATACATGTTAAATTGTTTCAAGTCCTTGTGAAAAGTGTGGTGAGAGTGGCCGGACATTGAATGAGTTGGACAAAGGCCCTGAGCATTCAGTGCGAATGAGAATCGAGCATCAAGTCTTAATGCTCCAGTTTTCAGGCTGGGCTTTCATGGGTTGACTGAAATTCCGATGTTATGAGACTGCCACATTCCAAAAAACGACAGGCAGTTCAGTTGCCCGTGATGGACACATTGATAAGACCGGCGAACATATGCACTAAGAATCTATATAGCCTGAGATGGAGACCATCAGAGTTCTTCGTGACTCTTCTTCGGGTCCAGACCGACGAGTTCGACGTCAAATACGAGAGCAGAGTTCGGGGGGATGAGGCTGCCGAATCCCCGTGAGCCTGTCAAATAACAAAGTCATGAGAACGGGGATTTGTACAATGGGAAGCTTTTGCGCACCGTAAGCCTTGTGGGGCGGAATGGTGAGTTTGCGCTTTTCATTGACACACATCCCCTGGAGACCCTCGTCCCAGCCCTTGATAACCTGACCAGTACCGAGCGTCAAGGGTAGTGGCGAATTACGATCATGGCTGCGAAAAAAATGAGACGGTGTTTTATGTCAGTGGCACTAGTCGAGGGGTTACGCACCTCGAGTCGAATTTGTTTCCATTGGAAAACAAAGTTCCGGTCTGAAAAAATCCAGTTCGAACAGACTTTCAGTTGCAAAAGGTTGGACACACATAGTGCACACGGATAGAGTCTCCGGTTTTTGCATGGACCGAGCAGCCATCCGGAGTGTATGTAGTCTCAATGACAAGTTCTTTTGGGGATTCCTGGGCAAGCACGGGAAGAGCTACAGGAATGAGGAGAGGGAGCCAGCTCAAGAGGTACATGGTCGGGAGGAGAATGCTACGTGTTTACATCAAATCCATCCCTTGATGTAGGAGGACTGGAAGATGCTTACCAAAGTAGCCAAAGGCAATCTGCGGCATGGTCTCGGCTGCGACGGAGCTTGAAGTTCCGGGGATTACCGGGTGTCTCGCCCATAGGACTAGACAGTTCATGAGTCGGACTTTGAACCTTAATTTGTTACCATTTCGGAAACTCTGAGAAATCCTATCATCCGACGCCGCCGACTGCCTGTTACAATGGTGAGTAAGACGCTATCATTCTTCAATGTAATGTTCAATGTCTGGTTCTGTACAGCCTTCCCAAAAGACTTTCCGCACCAAGCAAAAGCTCGCCAAGGCCGGCCGCCAAAACAGGTGTGTTCCAAGTCTCACTGTTGCAGAGGAGAATATCTAATCCCAAACTGTTAGGCCCATCCCTCAATGGTTTCGCCTCAAGAGCGACACTAAAATCCAAGTTTGTTTATCTGTTTCGTCAGGAGCAAGGTGTGAATTGACTTGTTATTTAACAGTACAATGCCAAGCGTCGCCACTGGCGAAGGACGAAGCTCAATATTTGATTTTTGATTTTTTTCTCGTCTCGATCTGCCTCGTTTTGTATTGACGGTTTGGAGATGGGAAGAGCGGACATTATATGGCTTCCGCATGTGTAACTATGAAACACCATCCATGGCTTGTCAATCACTGCTTTCTACTGTCCTGTAGCATGTTGATTCTCATACAAGTGACGCCTGTTCCATTCATTTGAACTCGGTGTTTCATGGTTTCGACTTGAGCTTTCGAAATGGGTCATGGCTGTCGTTTACAATTGACCGATAATGTGTGATATGATTATCTGATTTTAAATAGAGCCACGTGCCTTGAGTGATGCCACGACGGTTTGTAAAACACAAACCTGTACAGAGGAGCCACAACCTCTACCACTCCTCCTGTTAATACTGCCCGACAATTCCACTGTAAACCCGTTATCAGTCACGTCGGCGCTGCAAGACCCCCACTTCGCCCTAGCATTTGACTTGATTCTTAGAGCAACATGCCATCGTTAATTCTTACAGCATTTCTGGTCGTTTTTATGGCACAAGTAGTATCATGGGTAGGGGAGAGTGTGTTGAGTGAATATGTCAGTCACTCCGTTTAAAAGTAGACTTATTAATTCATCTATGATTTTTCCTGCAGGCGCATGTATTGTACCTACGAACAACACAAGGATCGCTTGTACGCAGGCAGAGCGAGCTCAAGAGTGATATCATGAAGACGAAACAGGAACTTTCGCGAACGAGCGCACAGGACCAATTTGCAAAGTGGGCGAAACTAAGACGGAGTATAGATAAAAAACTCTCAGACTTGGAGAAACTCAGTGCGCATGCTGATACTCTGCTCCGTAAAGTCGGTACTCATCCCCTGCATCCCATAGACTCGAATCTCTCCTCAGGAAAAACCACCTTTACAGTTGCGTTCCGTGTCTTCCTTTGGATCATAGTCAATGTACCGCAATACGTCATCGCATGGAGATATCGTTCCAAAGGTGTATTCTGGCTTCCGCAAGGATGGTTTAATCCTGTTGTCATGTGGTGGTTGTCGTTCCCATTCGCACCAAGAGGCTCTGTGAGTGTCATGACGTGGACATGGGCCTGCAGAGCTGTACTACAAGTGACTGAGGGGGCTGTGAGGTTTATTATTCGTGCGTAGATCCTTCCTCTAGGGTGATACACACTGATGAGCGTTTCAGTACCCATATTTATTCCGACGCCAGTGACGGTTGAAGAGAAGGAGCAACCCTCCCAGAAGGAACGAGTGGCTGCACAACCTATTCCTATTGTCGAGCTAGACTAGGAGCGATATGAATGAACTCTGGCATTGATTTTCTTGTCCATTTTCCCGATGAACGCAGGGTAATGTATGTGATTCGTAGATTATTGATGGTAACTTGTAATATGTTACATTCATTTGATAATCGATTTCGTGGAATGTTGCTGAGCATGTTTGCGAACCTGGTCATGTACCAAGTTGAAGACTCAATATAATACCCCTCGGTAGGTTACTATCTTATGCTTTACTGAGCTTTGGATCGTATGAATTTTGAATTTAAATCAAGTTTCTTTTGAACATTGTTTTCTAGACAAAAGTTCTCACGATAGATACTCCCTTGCCACCATGACCGTTGTACCCGTCAATGTTGCTAGCCTCAAAAAGGTCAAAAACTCTGTCATAGGCAATCCTTCAGCGAAGAAAAAAATTGCTCAGGACGTCTTGTTGATGCAATCGTACGCCCGTCACGTTGCCAGTCTCCATTATGTTTATGCCTCTCTAGTTTGATCGCTTGTCTTAACCCACCACATGCATGTTCTGCGTTTCTTGGTCCTCACGATAACACATCTAGACAAGAAGACGATGCGATACGGATAGAAGCTGCACACATTATAGCGTCTTTGGCTAGTTCTGAGGAAGCGCTGTCGACATTGCTCGACCATGAGGCACCTCATGCATTTCTGGTTGCCATATCTTATTTTGAGCCCGGCAGTTCGACATCTCTACGCTCAGCCATTGTACGGGGTCTGAAATCTCTGACCATAGCGATGGCCGATATTGCGGGGCCATCCCAGTGGGGTCTCAAGCCCAACAAGTCTAAAATCCGCAATCGGACGAAGGACGGTCTTAATTACCTGTTTCAGGTGTGAAACATGAGACGCCCTCTCAGTAATTTCCACGACTTATCTACGCACAGACAGAGTCTCTCGATATCTATCTCCCGCTCCTTACCGATCCCTCCTCACAAATCAGTACTTCTATTGCCCATATCATCGCATCAGCCATTAGAACACCGGAATACCGAAAACTCTTATCGGAGTGGCTTCCGCACGAGGATCGCCTGAAGGAGGCAAAGATCACACGGAGAGGTTGGGAGAAGACGTCCATTGTCAACATCAATGCTCCTTCTAGGCAAGGAGGCTGGCTTGCTCGGCAACTGACCGCACTCCTGTGTACTCGTGACAGTAAGGTAAGCCCCCTATGGTTCATATATCTCGCTACTCATTGAAGAGATAGCTCCAAGAAACTGCTTTGCTCGCCTTAGCTGCCCTTTCGAAGGATAATCCGGCAGTTGCAACAGTACTGACGCGACCAGATCGTGACAGTAGGTAGAATGTCTTCATAATTTTGCGCAAAAATCCTCACCCTTGATCATCAGATCCTCCTATTCTTTTTACCATTGTTCCTTTGATCAAGTCACGAAATATTGATATACAGCTTGCCGCTGCCTTATGGTCAGCTTTTTATCTTCCGGAGATTCTCGTTTTAATCCTATTACAGCGTAACTCACATCGTGCGAGGTAGTACGATCAACAGTGCTTATCCGATTGATGAGTCGCATATTAGGGCAGTCATCAACCTTGTAAACAGCCTGATTGCATTTCCTTCCTCGGAGAGTACACCTCGGCAGACAAAAGCCTGTTTTGTTCTTTGTAGGTTGGAAGAGAATGTTCGTCCTTGGCGGCACTAATTTGTCACAGATTACTTGATTGCAGATGATTCTGCTCTATGTAGCGCTGCATTTGACCGTGGCTGCCTGGAGAAATTGACAACGATCGTTCGGGACAGCACGCTTGAGGATAATAGAAGTGAGTGGGGTGAGGATGAGGCAGAGAGTGTTTCTCTGTTACGTGAGGTAAGGACATAGATTTCTCGAATAGGCCAGCTCCTGCGACATGGATTTTAGTCAGCCTTGATTGCTATCGCTGCAATTTCACTTTTCGACAATGAAATACGCAGAGCCATTACCGACGAGTTCTATTTCATCCCTTTTATTCATACTTGTTTATTTCACCAACACGTTGGCGTACGATACGCTGCGTGTCAATGCGTACGAGCGCTAAGCAGAGCTGTCACCGTCTTGAGGACCAATATTGTCGATAGTGGTCTTGGGATGACCATCTTTGCCATCTTCAAGAAGCGAGAAGAAGATGTAAATGTACTCAATGCGGCGCTATCAGCAGTATGCAATATTGTCATTGATTTCTCACCGTTGCGACCTGTATGTTCTTATTACCTTGTCCTTTTGCATTTAGTTGACTTGGGTGTGGAGATATATCTCGAGCAAGGTTTGATGGAAAGGCTACGAGAATTATTGTCACTCGGTGATCCAGCGCTCAAGCTAGGAGCTTTGTGGGCTGTCAAGAACCTACTTAGAAAATCGACGACAGAAACTAAACGTAGCGTCATGCGCCAGCTTGGCTGGGATCGAGTTGTGGAGTATGTGTGGTTTTATCATCATCTGATCTGTGCTCACGATGTACATTAGATACTTGCGAAACAGTCCCATTGACGTTCAAGAACAAATATTTAGCATCCTTAGGAATGTGGCGGAATCCCCTGAGGGAATTGATATGATTTTCAAGAATATTCCGATGGAGACACTCTTGGGTCATATCACCAACGCCAGCACATCCTCATCGGATGATGTTGTACTCCAAGCAACCTATCTCCTCGCCAATCTCATCAATGGCAGCGAATTGCAGCAAAGTCAGATAGCATCTCATCCTCAACTTCTCCATAACCTGCGGACCTGCTTAGCTGAAGGAAAGAATGAAGTCAAGAGGCCGGCTACATCGTGCATCTACCAACTTGCGCGCAACTCTAAAGGTCGGCGAGCGATTATTGAAGCTGGCATTATCTCGACGTTGCGGCACTTGTGTGAATGGTCTCATTCGGGGGTATCGCCTTCCTCGCCGATATCTGCCGGTTCGATTGGAGGTGGGATGAGTGGTCGAGGGATGAGTCCGGGAGGTAGGAACTGGGGTTCGTCGATGACGACGACGACGACGACGGGTATGAGCATAGGAGGAGGAGGAGGAGGAGGAGGAGGAGGAGGAGGAGGAGGAGGAAGTCATAGTTTATCTCATACTCATGGTCATTGGGGTGGATCATCGACGATGCTTTCTCATTACCCTTATGCGGGTTTTCATCATCATCATCATCACCACCATCACCACCATCACCATGCTCATTCGAGTATCTATCAGCCTCATTCGGCGGCACATCAGCATGCAACGACGGCGATGGAAGATGACAAGGAAGTCATACAAAATGCGAGGGCAGCGTTGGATTGGTTGGATACGCATGTTTGATGTTGATAGATTTTGAATTTTATTATTTC
>Ga0153987_1000420_pt1 | contig 13634 bp, 19 predicted proteins | sample TSNC071MetaG_FD_102279 | JGI IMG/M metagenome (GOLD analysis project Ga0153987, IMG submission 102279) | Attine ant fungus gardens microbial communities from North Carolina, USA - TSNC071 MetaG | ecosystem: Host-associated > Fungi > Mycelium > Unclassified | place: USA: North Carolina, William B...
AGGCGGCTTGGTGTTAAGAAGTCGAATTGTTCGGAGGTTTGGAGAGAGAAAGAGAGGGAAAAGGTCGACCAGCCCATAATAATCTTCTATGCAGAGTTTTTTCAGTCGAGGAAACAATGGTTTGCCTCTCAGTTGCTGTAGAAGTCGGATATACGTCGCCGAAGAGACTGTGAGGGCCTCTTCGCTTCCTTGAGAATCAAGTTCGAGGGTCCCAACAGATGATGCGAAGTTCATGCATGACTCCCAGTCTGCCTGCTTTGGACGTTCTGCAAGTACCTACAAAACGTTCTTCCTAAATCCACAATATAATACTTCAGCCTCCCTACTCACATATTTTTTTTGTGCTTTTGACATCCTAGTTTTTCAAACAATTTCAAAAGAGAAGAAAGACACAGCTCCTCATTCTCCACTGAACCACCTGCATCAGACGAAGTGGCCGAGTATGGCTCTGGCGAACCTAATGTCATATGAGTCTCCAATGAAGCAATGGAGGAGGAAGAGCTTCCAGGCATGATCCAGGACGGTAACAGCGGAGTGCAGGGAGGATGTCCTTGAGCAGAAAGGAAGAAAGCGACTATGAGGAATTACAAAAAGATACAGTATTCAATTGTATATATCTACCTAGGAAATGGAGATTGTCTCGGAGCATCTATATATATAATAGAAATTGAGGAGGAATGATGATGAAGTGAAATTTACTTCGTCAGACGGCCCACACACAACCATAACGTATAAAAACCCCCTCCCAAGCGTGTGGGATAATCGATTTGACTCTGACAGCAAGTGCGTTAGAAGCTACCTCCGCACTGTCTGAAATAATCAGTGGCAGGCGGGTAGGTTTCTCCTTGACGACTAGTGTTAGTCAAATCCCAGGGATGGAACGGAAGTAACTTTGGAGGTTGACAGATACTCTTGTGATATAGTCGGAGAGGGAACAGTTCAAGTCAAATGAATCGATCGAACATTGCGGGATAAATTGATCAGAATAATTTTTGCAAACCTAATAATTACACACAAATTACACACTTTGATTCTGATCGAGGATCGTGATCCGTCGATGAAAAAAATTGATGGCAGCGGTGCAAACTGGTATCTATCTACAGGACAATACTGTTTTCAGATGCTACTAGTCACAACATTTCAGATTAATCCCGAGCGTAAACAGGTCTTCTACAATCATCATCTCTCGTGGTTCGACAAAACACCACAAGCTGCCAGACCGTCTCCCAAGTTCCCACTTGGCTCGTTGAAGTTAGCTCTTTCATGCCTGGAAATAATGCATTCAAATATCGAGCAATTTGAGAACACAAGGGAAGGTCAATGGGGGCCCACCCAAGAGCCCATCCAGAATTTGTAGAATACGGACCATGAATCTTCAGTAGGTTAAGGGGATGAGCAAGAACCTGGTGGTTTTCCGTGAGAGGTGCTTGACTCGCATCTATGGACAAGTCGAGCTCTTTCAAATGGTGTGCGGAAAGAGCGATCAGGGAGAGGAGGGGAAATGTGATTGTCATGGTCAAGCAGAGTGTAACCAGATGACACCAAACACCAGTAGGCTTGAGTGCACGTTCAAGGCCATCGATTGTAAAATCTGAAACGTAGAGTTTTTCAAGAAGCGGAACATTGGATAGAGCGGAAAAGTCGATGGGTACATCACATGAATTGATGCTCATTCTTCGAAGGGAATCTGCCCAACGCGATGATATGGTTTGCAGTATGCTTCGAAAATCAGATATTCGGTGGTCCACATTCTTTGTTTGTATTGACGTGGAAGGCTTCTTTTTTCCCTTCAGAGGACCGTGTTTTGAAGCCACTGCGCCTGCACTAGCTTGAACTTCACTTTCACTTTCAACGGTCAGGCTAGTCAGACGTTGTGTTCCGAGAGACTGGACAAAATCTGCGATCACAATGGAAGGTCCAGAAATATCCAATTTCTCTAGCAATGCAAGGAAATCTGGTAACAAAGTGACGGGGTCGGGTAAACGGATATATGAGGAGCAGGAAAGCCCGAGAGTGAGACTCTCAAGAGCGAGAGGTGCCAGAGGACGAAATTCTTGAAAGTCGCCCACTTGAATAGGGGAGAGGTTGAGTATACGGAGATTCCCGAGGAGTGATATACTATCTAACAACGATATCGGCAGGATAATGCCTTGTGTTATACGGAGATGTTGTACTTCCTGGGACCATTCCGAGAAATCGCAGATGAGAGTTTTTACTACTGAGGCTGTAGCACCTGATACGGCAGGCGACTTGGCACTCGAAAACTGAACCGTTTGGAGGTTTGAAGAGAAAAAGAGAGGTAGATAATCAACCAGCCTATGATAGTCTGTTATGCAGAGCCTTTTCAGTTGAGGAAACAACGGCTCCCCTCTCAGCTGTCGCGAAAGTCGAACATAAATCCCCGAAGAAATTTTGAGGGTCTCTGTACTTCCCCGAGAGCTGAGCTCAAGGCTTCCAACAGATGATGCGAAGCTCATGCACGACTCCCAGGCTGCCTGCGTGGGGCGGTCTGCAAGTATCTACAAAGCATTCGTAAGTAAAAGAGCACTCGAGGCTCTCTCTACTCACGTATTGCTCCTCGTGCTCTTGAAGACATCCGAGTTTGTCAAAAAGTGTCAGTAGAGAAGAAAGATGCAATTCCTCATTCTCCACTACGATGCCTACATCAGATGAGTTTGCATGACATGACAACGACGAATCGAGAGACATGGGAGTTTCAAACGAAGAAGTTGATGACTCGGCATAATATAATCCTTTCCAAGCCGTGTGGGATACTTGACATGACTCCGACAGCACTGACATCAACCGGTGGCAGGTTTCTCACTAATGATTAGGATGATTCAAGAATGGAGAGAAAAGTTCTCTTTCTCTTTTGAAGCTTGAGGGTCTATGAATAACTTCTTGCAACCTGATGAGCAGCATCCATGCAGCGCAATGGATGAGCTCTAGGTCTTACCTGAAAGGTGGGCTATTCAAATATAATAGATAAATCTACTACATCTTACAGTGTATACTACCATCCTTATATACCTATCCAAGTATCTATTTCTAGGTTCTTTTAGTGTCTCACTAATTTAGTGTGTCGCTGTATCAAGGAATGTAATATTTATTTATATTACTTGATTAGTCATCTCGTATGCATCTCATCTTTTAACACAACCTAATCGATAGGACGTCTCACACTTACATCTTATCAAAGATCCGTTCATCAATTATTGATGGCAGTGATGTATATCGAGGCTGTTTTCCATCACCAATAACCATCCAAATGAACCTGATATAGCTCCCCTGGCGCATTGCTTAGTAACAACCTCAACTTCTATTTCGAGGGATGATTATCAGAAAACCGCTATAAAACCCGATCATGCAATACTTTTATCGCATTCCAATACCACTTGCTCGTTAAAAAAACAAAAGAATGGTCCTCAAACTCTATGGCTGGTTCGCCTCTGGCCCTGCCCTTGTTGCTGCCCTCATCCTTCATGAAAAGAATGTTCCCTTTGAATGGGTCGATGTGGACATTACAGCAGGAAAGAATAGATCAGAAGATTACCTCGCCAAATTCCCTTTTGGATTGGTTCCTGCCATCGTAAGTCATCCAGAGCTCCCGAGATCACTCAACCAACTTGTTGGATGACCAGGACGACAACGGGTTAAGTTTGTCCGAAAGTAGAGCCATAGCCCGCTATCTCGAAGAAAAGTACCCCAATCAAGGCACCCAACTGTTCCCAAAAGACCTCGAAAAGCGTGCATTGGTAGATCAAGCCATATGGGCAGAAGCGTTCCACTACAGTCGTTTCGCCGGAGCTCTCATCTTTGAAATCCTCAATAAAAGGCGTGTCATCTGAAAAACCCTTTCAATACGAAAAATCTGACACAGATTTTTTTTTTTTTTTTTACCCTTTCAATTTCAAAAGATTCTTCAGTCTGGAGTCCGATACCACTCAAATCGAGAATTCCAAGAAAAAACTATTCGCAACTCTCGATACCTACGACAAGATCCTCTCTAAGCAAAAGTATATCGCTGGTGATGTACATATAGTTCCGCTGAGTTCAAACTAGTTCTTGAACTGAAATTTAAAAAATCGGGCGCTTACCCACACAGGAACTCACCCTCGCCGATCTCGTCTCCGTACCAGTCAGCGATCGACTCATCAATGAAGTCAAGTTGCCACTTACCGAAGGAAGGCCCAATGTTGAGAGGTGGCTCAATGAGCTTCTGAGTCGGGATTCTTGGCAGAAAGTAAAAGCCATCTTCAAACACCGTGTTTAGAGCCAAAGAATTTTTTTTTGTCAGATGATCGTCAGTTGTAATCAGTGTATGACCTTTTGGAAGCGATGTTATGTGGTTCAGATGTTGGCTTCGTCGGGCACTACAGCCCAAGATCTACTTCCACTATCGAGTTGTGATGAAATTTCTGACTCCTTCGAGTGACCTTTGGGGAGCACTTCAGTTGATCAAGTCTTGTGGCATATTCCTCCCATTTATTAATCACTAGGTTCCCTGGAGCCTGTTTCACTATTGATTTTTCTTAAATCTACACGGGGCTCGGTGGCAGACACAACTCTAACAGATGTATTTTTTTGTGGGTCTAGAGTCTCATGGATAGAGACAGATCTCATGTTATAGGCCAAAACCCTCATTTCTTGCCTTTGAATTTGGTACTACTCTTGCCAAACGACTTCCCTTCAAATCCAGGTCTCGATTTCCCTTTTTTCTTGTCTTTCCTTCTTTCATTCCTTGTTGCAATATTATCCGTTCGCTTCTTTTGCTTCGCAGCCATCGAAGCCACAATATGCTCCTTCCGTTCGTCCCTTCAAACAACAAAATCACTCTTCCCACATAAAAAAAAAAGAAGAAAAAATAAGTGCGCACCAAGCCTTCTTGCTCTTGGCTTTTTCCTTTTCTTTCCTCTTCACAGCTTTTTTCAACCGCGTCTCATCGTCCCGGATTTTCGCTCCCTCCAGACGTGCTTCCGCCTTGTCCCATCTTTCTTTCTCTTCTATAAACTTGCGCTTTTCATCTGACATGCTCGCCAGTTTCTCTCTACGCGCAGCGAGCTGGTCGAGGGCTTGTTGAGGGTCCGATGTAGTTTTGAGTCGTTCGGTTCTTGTTGACGAGGACTTGGTGACGATATTGCCAAAAGCGACGTTGGTCAGCTTTGCCTGGGGACCCGAGGGTTGCTCTGCGCCATCAGACACCAGTAGCTGCGTCTGAAAAACGTGGTTGTTCATGACCAAAAGTGGGGACACTGAGATAACGCACTCTGGCGGAATGGCCCTTTTGCTTTTCCTCTCTCTTCTCTTTATTCTTCTTCCCCCTCGTCTCTTCCTCCCGCTTAATCTTTTCTTTAGTTTCTTTTCTTCGTCGTTCACGCATATTGGCTCGCTGTCTTCGCCGTTCCTCTAGTAGTTCGTCCCGATCCCCGGCTTCGCCTGACTGACCTCTATTCCGAAGCTCTGCCATTCTGTCATGCAGTTTTCTCCGTAGAGCCTCGATGCCACTTGATTCTGGCATTGGAACAAGCTTTTCCTCCTCGGCAACGTCTTCTCCATTCTCACCGCTGCCGACCTGGGGACGTTTTCTCTTTTGCGCTTTGGAATTTGATGTCTGCTGAAGAGTTTCATTTTGGAGGTCGATGATAGTTTTGTGATTTGCTGGGTCAAGCTTATGGGATAGTTTAGTGTTGTTGTTCGGGAGGTGTATACATGCCCGGACTGACATTGGCTTTTTTGGCCTTTTTGGATGCTTCCTTGATCGCCTGCTTTCCCTCTTTCTTGTTGTTCTTGTGTTTCTGATACTTGAATGCAGACTGGAGAGAAATGCTGAGCAAAGGAGCATTTTGAATGAAAACACACACCTGTTCTTCGTCGTCTTGCACGAGATAAAACCTCGCGGGAATGAGTTTCAGCAAGGACTCGAATTGTTCATTGTGTCGTTCCAGTGATGCTCGCAGCGTAGCAGCTGATGTGGTCATTGTAAGAGAAGATTTTGATGAGAAGAATTATAGAATTTAAAAATAATTATCTATTAAGTGATAAACAGGCATTTCCAAGTCGTAACCTTTTATGGCAATTTTACAAAATTCAATAATTATCTATTAGTTGTATCATAACCTTTTATAGTAATTTTAAAAAGTCATTTATTGTTCTGATTCTCCCTATGTTTTCAGCGCCTCGCAAATTTATTCTGACGCAAGCCCAACTGGAGTGGTTCCAGACGTCGGCGACGCACCAGGCGATTGTCGCGTACATCGAGACGCTCAACGCGTCTGTTGTCGGCGTCCGATTGACGGACGCTTGCGAAGAATCGGAGGTGACTGTCGCCTACTACGAATGGACTTTGTTGACCCCATTTCAGCACGTTGGGAGTGTCCTCCGGATTCTGGATGCTGTAGAGCAGCTGTGCAAGGACACGCCGCCTGTGCACAATGCGGCATCGCGATTTGGCAATCCGGCGTTCAGGACGTTGTACGACAAGATTCGTGAGGTGCGATCCCCAGCTTTTTTTTTTCTTTTTTTGACCATTGGTCTTGTAGGCATCGCCTCGTCTGCACGCGACACTTGAAACTCTGCCCCAAGACAGTGTTCCTGAAGTGGGGGTCTACTTCACTGAAGCCTGGGGGAACCGGGACCGCATCGACTACGGCAGTGGGATGGAGCTGAATTTTCTCTGCTGGATGTGAGCCCTGCTGGCGTGGTTGGCGTTGTCTGACCGTCTTGTCAGCTACTGCCTCGAGAAACTCGGCGTTGTCAGCGCCAGGGACCACCAGGCGCTCGTGGTCCGTGTGTTTTGGCGGTGTGTGGGCGCCCTCGGTGGCACAGACGATGGCTGAAGCGTCTTTGCAGCTACCTGACCGTGATGCGTGTTCTCCAGTCGACGTACTGGCTGGAACCGGCGGGCTCGCATGGTGTGTGGGGTCTGGACGACTACCACTTCCTGCCCTTCCTGTGGGGCGCCGCGCAGCTCCGTGGTTGGTCTCGCGCGGATGCACCGGGTGCTGTGTTGCTGACGATGCTCCAGGGCACCGATACATCAGGCCCAAGGCCATCCACGACGCCGAGGTCGTCGAGGAGTACGCAAGACACTACATGTACTTTGCCTGCATCCAGTTCATCAACTCGGTGCGCCCTGTCTGCTGGACTGTCCCGCCTGAGCCAACCCGATGCAGATCAAAACCGCGTCCCTGCGCTGGCACTCCCCGATGCTCGACGACATCTCTGCCGTCAAGACGTGGGACAAGGTGAACAGCGGCATGGTCAAGATGTACGTCGCCGAGGTCCTTGGCAAGCTGCCCGTCGCGCAGCACATCCTGTTCGGCTCGTTCCTCCCGTACGACGGGCCAGCGCCCCCCGTCTCGAGCGGCGCGCACTGTGGCCACGCCCATGCGGGCCCCGGCGAGCGCGCGGCGGGCTGGGGCGACTGCTGCGGGATCCCAGTGCCGTCGGCGTTCGCTGCAGCAGGAGGAGGGGAGCGGCTGAGGACGGCGGGCCATGGCCTCGGGGGGGCTGGCGTCCGCGCTGTGCCCTTTGACTGAATGTAGTGAATAGAATCCAATAAATACACACTTTGCCATGTACAGCGACTTCCTCGTCGAGCACGTCGCCCGCACACCCGCAGCGAGCACGCCCCGCCTCCCCCCCGACTCCCTCAGCGACTACAGAGACGGCGTCAACCGCCTGCTCGACGCCACGGCCACCCAGTTCGCGGTCTCCGGCCGTGTCCCCTGCGACTCCAGCCAGCTCGTCCTCTTCTTCCGCTCAAAGGTCTGTCTCCCATCCCCCGTCGCCCCCTGCTCACCCCCCCACAGAGCGGGATAACCCATTCCCTCGACTTCCCCGTCAACGTGCTCGAGGACACCCCGCCCGCCCTCGACGTCCTCATCGCCGCCTGCAGACCACACCAGACCTCCGACCTCGACGCCTACGGCGACCGCGAGCCCCTCTTCTTCCCCCCCAGCCTCCCGCTCGCCATCTCCCTCGAGATCGCCAATCATCCCATCCTCCATGCCGTCCGCAGCACCCTGTTCCCGGATCTGCCCGCAGGGTGCCATCTCTCCGTCCTGCGCGACAAACTCGAGATCGTCGTCAGCGAGGCGCGCATGGGCCCCCAACCCATCAGTCTCAGGAACGACGGAAGAAGCGCGACCATCGTCGTCACCCTGCCGGTGCGCTATCGCGGAGGCGCCGTCATCGTCACCGAGCCCTCCTTTGGCGGCAGCGAACACTTCCCCGGGAGGGGAGGGAAGAACGGGGATCTGGACTGGGTCGCGTTTCTGGGCAACTGTGACTACGAAATCGACACGGTCCTGTCGGGATGCCGGATGTCGGTCTCGTATGGCGTGTATGTCAAGGGGTGCGGTGCACCGACGACGGCGATGGTCGGATCGTCCAGTGCTGGTCTGCTGAATTATGTCGGAGGCGACGAGACGTTCATCACGCCCGGCGACAATTTCTTCGATGCCCTGAGCTCCGTCCTCAACATGTCAAGGGGGAAGAAACTGGGCTTTTTCTTGCACCACTCCTACCAATCGGACCCCAGCTTGACCACAGCAGAGAGCCTGGTCCCTCAGGTGAATGTGTGAATATACTTAACACACTTTTTTTTAAAAAAAAACATTTCCAGCTCAAGGGCGGCGACGCACTTCTCTATCAAGCATTCAAGCTGTACAAACTCTCACCCGAGCTTCAATGGACCGCCGGCGGATACGTCTGGCCTGCAAACACGGCGATCCAATTTCCCACCCAAGACATCACCAGCAGACACCAGAGCGCCACAAACGCGCTGTTCACGGCACGTACGCCTGGGTTCCACGTTCAACGGCGGGGGTATGGCGTTCCAACATGTGAGAGGAGCCCCCGTTTTTTTTCTCAAAAACTCACACCTTTAATCATTCAAACAGCAACAGGAGGAAAACACGAGCTCGTCGAAGCAGAGGTAGACATCTTAAGGGCTAAAATAGAAGAAACGGGTGGCATCCTGCTCGTCGATACCGGCATCCAAATCTGCACCGAGTCAGAGGGGTCCCCCAACCTCCCCACGCCGTATGGAATGCCCAAACCAGCTCTCCCTTTGACCAAAGTCGGCACAGAGCACGTGTACTTTGTCTTGGCTGGGGAATTGGAAAAGCTGGTTGTGAACACGTTGTTGGTAGTGTATATCCCATGAAAGAGTCATCTGCATTTTTTTCTGGAAATTTCAAACATGTATCTAGGAATGTTTTTTTTTCTGATTCAACAATTGATGACAGTGCTCAGACCGAGTCCGTGATAAATGCATGCAACCGATATTCAAAAGTACAACAACAAAATAAAGAAAGCGGTGAGAAGCTACCCCGATGCATTAGGGGTTGATTCATACGGACTTGGTAAGGTTCAACAGTGACCCGAGTCGGTGAAAGGCGGGAGGGGGAATCACAACTTGTAATCCATACCCTCCCTATCATCTGCCCACAACCGTGCCCACTCAATACAGAGACGATATACATATGCTTAAAAAGGGGCCAACATCAGCTATGAACAGCAGGCAAAAAGACACAACTCACCCTCCATATCCACCTTCCTTCCCATAGTCCTCTTCCACTCCTTTCCCGCTCTCGCAATCCTCTTCAACCTCCTATCAGCTTCCACACTCGCCAGTTCCTTTTGTTCTCGACGCAATGCTTCTTGATCCTGCAGCGCCTCCCGTGCATATTCCTCCTCCTCTCCCTCCTCCTCCTCCTTCTCCTCTTCTTCTTCAGAAAGCATCGTCATGCTCGGCAAAGACGAGTTCGCGGCGAGTAGCATTGACGGTGTCGGACCAGAAAAATAGGCGACTATATTATAAATCTCTCTATAAGTCGTCGAGAGGGGTATAAAATGCACCCTAATCCATACATCAAAAATAGTCCTTTCTTTCTTTTTTTGAAAAAAGCCGCAAAAAAAAAACACACCAAGGCTGTATCCAATCCGAAAACCACTCCTCATAAATTGTCGATTTGACAGGCACACTATCACTCGCCAAAAGCGCCAAAAACCGTCCACTATAACTCATCCCATCCAGATCCACAAGATACTTGTACTTCCAATGTTCACCCAACGGAACCGCATCGCCGAACCGATGGTCGCGACGTAGAGCCTCCTCACCGCCTGGGTAAGTCCTCGCCGCTACACTCTTGACAAAGGCAACGTCCATAATCTCGTCATTCAAGTTCGCCATCGGGACGGGGGCTGTGACGTAGCGGTTAGGGTTGAGTGGATCCGCAAAGGTGATGAAGCGGTTGGTCGAGGAAGGATTGGTGCTAGGAGGAGGAGGAGGAGGAGGAGGGGAGTGCGAAGTGGACAGTGAAGTCATGTGGAGGAATCGATGTCGCTGGTACTGCGGTGAGAAACCAGGAGGATGAGACCCCCCTCCCGTCGTGGCGCCACGCCAAAACACCTTGTCAAGCTTGTCTTCCCAAGGGACCTCCATCGGATCAACGTCTCTAAACTCCAAGTTGATCGGATCCCAACCATAAGTGTATCTTAGCGTCGAGCCATAGTAGTAGTGAGATGGAATTCGAATATCCATGAAACCTTGCGATCTTGCAGGAGTAAATACGGGGTATAGAGCTGGGATAGATCGCCAGTCGGAGAAGAAATGGCCCTGATCAGTATGCATATGAGGATGAAGACAAAAATCGACGTTGGTGTTGGTCGACGACATGAATTTGAAATCTGAACCCGGCTTGATGGCTGTTGATTTTTTTTGTTCCTCAGCAGGGACATCAGAGGAAGCGAGGGAAATGTAATCTGGAGTCTGCTTGGAAGCAAAGGGATTGCGGCGGGAAGAAAACAGTCGGCGTGCGGGTGTATCAGGCGGACAGGTTCTGCGCCATGCTTCCCAAGTGCTCTCGTTCTCCGTCCAGTCTGGGATGAATTTGCCCCCAAACACATGTTCGATGCCTTTGGAGGAGTCTTGGATGGTCATGTTGGGAAAGTTCTGGTGCTCCCAAGGAACGAGGACTCGTCCTTCGGCAATCGCGTTGACGGCAAAATCCATGTCCGGCAACTAGAGGGATTTAGCCTTGGCGAAGATAAGGGTTAATAGGCAGCGTTAGTCACGCACGTTGGATTCAAAGGCTGAGATCATAGATAGAAATCCTGTAGCGCGATGACTGGCTTCGGAGTCTTCGTAGGCGTGGTTCATCTTCACAGTGGAAGACACGCCGTCCCGTATCCGTACAAGATGTATAGAAGGAAGCTCGCCAGCCTAGGAAGGTATAAGAACATTTCGGGATAAGATATCATGAAGACTTGCCTGAAGTGTACGGCGACGGATTTCCTGGCCACTGAGATTGTGGAATGGCTCGAGGTCGTGCATGAGCCCGTCAAACTCATCGACCATGCGCACCTTGTTCTGCTGTGCAAAAGCCCACCAGTCGTCGAAGCCCCGGGGTGGATGGCGTTTATAGCGCTTTCTGTACTCTCTGACAGCGTCGACAAGGGTCTTGCTCTGCTTCTGCAGTTTGCCACGAAACTCATCCTCTGCATTGTCCATGAGCTTCGTGATAGGGTGTCTGGTAATGACGCCGTCGGAGCCTCCAAAGACATAGACAGTCGTCAGATCATCCCAGTGGAATTTGTTGCCGAGAGGAGAAAGCGTGATATCAGGATGGGTATTGTGGCCTGAATAGAGACCCTGGTGGAGGAAGAGAAGAGTAGTCAAAGCAACAAAAACGTAGCCTTTGTAGCGCCCAGAAAAAAGCCGGCCGAGTCCTCTGCGCCGGAAAGAGAACATCTACTTTTCCTGCCAACTCTGGGCCGAGAACATACCAGCTGCTTAGTCATCATGTTGTAAACTAATTTTGGGCTTTATCGGCAGTTGGATCTCTTCATGCCGGAGCATGAGAAAGAACGAAAATCCAGTCAAGATATTATTTTCGAGTCTGGCAGAGAAGATTTCGACGGGATACACGAGCTCTCTGTGGTAGCAGAGGGGGAAGAGCGAGTGACTTGGTTTGTATGGGCTCTTGTGGCGTCTTCAGCTATCTCTGGTCTGCTTTTTGGTCAGTCGACTCCACCCTTCATCCTTGCTGCCTTCAACTGTGTCTTTCAGGCTATGATACTGGCGTTATATCCGGCGCCTTGGTCACTATTGGCCATGACCTGGGCTCTTCCCAGCTGTCCAATGGTCAAAAGGTGTGTCTACATTCACCTTTGATCATCGTCCTCTCATGCCAGACGACAGGAATTCATAACCTCCGCCACGACACTCGGTGCTCTTCTTGGTAGCTTGCCTGCAGGTATAATCTCAGACTGGACAGGCAGGAAACCAGTGATGGCAATTGCGGACATCATTTTCATTGGAGGCGCTATCGCTCAAGCTGTGTGTCATGATGTCTGGAGCATGGTGCGTCCTCCCTTTATTCCCATTTCCGTGCTTGATTTGTGCTGCTCTAGGTCGGTGGTCGCTTTCTCATCGGTGTAGGTGTAGGTCTCGCTGCATGCATTTCCCCGTTGTACATCCAAGAACTCTCACCGACGAGGATGAGGGGCAGAATGGTCGTTCTCAAGTATCCTTCATCCTTCATCCTTTCAACAATATCACCAACTCATGCGAACAATACAGCGTCCTTATGATCACTCTCGGCCAAGTCATAGCTTACGCCATCGGCGCCGGCTTCTTTCACATTAAATCAGGATGGCGATGGATGGTCGGTCTGGGTGCCGTGCCCGCTGGAATACAATTTCTTTTATTATTCTTCCTACCTGAATCTCGTGCGTTCATCATCTACTTTCCTGCTCCAATGTCACACACATATACATACTCATACACACCACAGCCCGCGTCCTCTTGCACAAAAGAAATATCTCTGGTGCTCGAGACGTCATGTACAAGATTTACGCCTACGCCAAACCCGAAGACATCGACCTCAAGGTATCCCCTTCATTTCTCTCCCCATCTCCCTCTTATAAACACCTATCCAACTCATCACCCATCTCTCTTCATTCTCAACTTTTCTCCAGATCAAAGTTCTCAACGCAGCCGTTCAACAATCCATTCACATAACCCAAACCACCACTTTCTACGACCGCTCCAAGTCCATGCTCCTGGACCCCATTAACCGACGCGCCCTGGCTATCGGTTGTGGCATGCAAGCCTTTCAACAACTCTGCGGTTTCAACACGCTGATGTATTACTCTGCCACCCTGTTTTCCGAAATCGGGTTTGATCAACCTACTGCCGTTGGGCTCATCATCTCTGGAACCAATTTTTTGTTCACGTTGATCGCGCTGAGATGGATCGACACTATTGGGAGAAGGAGGATCATGTTGATTTCTGCACCTGGAATGATTGTAGGATTGGTTCTTGCAAGCATTGCTTTTCATTGTACGCAAAAATTCGTACCTCTCTGTTGTCTCACTTTCGAAAGGTGATTCGTCTTTTTTTTTTTACAGTCATGACCCTCGCAACTGGAAATACGCTCATTCAGGGCGCCGAGTACTCTAGAGCCTGGTCCGCTATCGTCTTGCTCTCCATGATCATCTTCGTCGCATCTTACGCTACCGGTCTCGGCAACGTCCCCTGGCAACAAGGCGAGCTCTTCCCGCTCGAAGTCCGGGGTATCGGTACCTCTCTCTCCACCGCTACCAACTGGTCCGGCAACCTCCTC
>Ga0153987_1000423_pt1 | contig 13557 bp, 19 predicted proteins | sample TSNC071MetaG_FD_102279 | JGI IMG/M metagenome (GOLD analysis project Ga0153987, IMG submission 102279) | Attine ant fungus gardens microbial communities from North Carolina, USA - TSNC071 MetaG | ecosystem: Host-associated > Fungi > Mycelium > Unclassified | place: USA: North Carolina, William B...
AAACATGCATGGAATGTATTATAAGCCGTGAGAATGCATGATGTAGCGTGTTTGTACCTCAGTCAAGGAATACTTACTCTTGTACATTAGCTTTCTCCATTTTCCTTTCTTTCCCTCCATGGACACAATTTTTGGGCGTAAAAAGTCCCGACAACGACAGTCTTCTCTTTCTCAACAAGATCTTGGCGAACGATCTATCCCATATGACCAACTACCCGCAGCCCTTCGTTCTCCTATACCCGTCGCAACTATTAATCAGGGAATCAGAGGGATTTCTGCACCAAATACAAATCCATCACTCACAGACTCGGCAACTGGAATGAGTAATTATACTATGCAACAACACAGACGACTCAACGACGTTCCTTATAAGCGGCCGGAGTCATCCACAAATTCTGTACCATCTACTGGCTTTTCAAATTCCTCCACTCTTTATGACGATTTCAGTACTCCTACCCCATCTCCTCGCTATGTCAAGACGCAAGCACACCGGAGTGAATTATCTTTTGCCGGCCGAGTCCCTAGCAATGCAGACTTAGGACAGCTTTCACCCAACGACCAATCAATCATCCCTTCAAGACCATCATCAGCGATGACCACTAAATCCGACCATAACCGCAGCTCTCGTTATGCTGCTTCCGTTTCTTCTGAGGGCGGGTCAACCCACCACCACCACTCCTCTATCTCCCAGCTGTACCACCGATTTCCTTTATCCGGCGATGCTTTCAACTTTCCCCGTCCAGAAACAGATGCCGAAATTGAAGCTTTATTCGAGAATGTCAAACGTACGAGGGACTTCCCGGACCTCCCCCGCGATTTGACCGTCGACCAGAAATGGCACATGGTCTACAATGACGAACATATCCGCTGGGGTAAAGAAAAACAGAAGGAACAACAATCAAGAAGGCAAAAAGACTCAGGACAATCTACTAGTGTTATGCCGGATTCGCCAGAGTGGTATCTGAAGAAGTTTGTGGACAAAACAATTACGGCGAAGCAGGTACAGAGCCTTGGAGTCTCACTGCGGAGCAATGAAATGAGGTATTTTACTGTTTTAAAAGCTTGCAAATATTCCTGATTCTTTTCAGCTGGGTTAAAGCGTTCGTAGGGCTTCAAGGTATTTCAGTTCTCGCAAATACATTGTCGCAGATCAGCAGGAAAGGGTCATCTAGGCGTGAGGCGGATATAACTTTGGAATACGAAATAGTCAAAGTTCTGCGGAATCTTTTTAATAACACAGTGGGTCTGGTCCTCAAATAGTCTGGCCTGCCTAACGTTTTGAGTTAGTTTGCCGCACACGAAGCATTATCGCATCCCCAAATAGTCGCCCAGATTGCCTCATCTCTCAACACACCCTATATACCCACTCGAAAGAATATTCTTGAGATCCTGGTTGTGTTCATATATATTGATGGATTACATCTTGTCATTTCTGCCCTTGAAGCTCTTAGTCAGGCGAACAGTGAAGGCACAGGATGCTATGATTACTGGTTCAAATCACTATTAGCATCCTTGTCCGGCAGAGGCAAGATGGGTAGTCTTGTTGGCGCCAGTGAGGATGTAAAGCGAGCAGGCGCTGAAAGTTCATTGAATGAGTATACTGTAAGTTTGAATTGATTGTCCCAAAGTCATGATTAACAGGAATTGTAGCTTGCCAATTTTTACATCATTTCTTGCATTCTCCGCTACTTAGACGACCTGGACCTACGAGTACATCATCGAGCTCAAATGGAGATGGCGGGTCTAAGGGACATCTTGACTGCTTGCGAGTCCTTTGGTGTTTCCGATATCACTAAGCAACTTGAGATCCTGCAGAAAATGTTTGCAGAGGACGAGCAACAACTCCAGGAACGTCTCGATCAACAAATTCTCGGAAGCTTCACAAATCTGCACGATGTTTATAACGTTGTCCTCGCCAAGATCAAAGATACTAAGGCAGAGAGTCATCTCTTGTCGATAATGCAACATATGCTTCTTATTCAAGAAGAGGGTCAATTGATGGTACATTACTACCAGTTTCTCGATTCACTTGTGACCGATGTGGTGATGGACAAGAAGCTAGGGGGTGCAGAGCACAGGTTTGGCCATTCTGTGGAGAGGATCATCGCACAGTCCAATGAAGTGGATCGCTTGCGAACTGATGCTGATGAGGCCAAGACACTAGCTATGCACCTGAAGGTAGAGAAAGAAACATTAGAAAACCAAATTTCTCTTGGAGAGGAAGGTCTCATAGGCAATTTGAAGATCCAATTGATCCAACAGGAGGAGAAGCTTAAAAATTCTCGTGAGACTGCTTCACGGCTTCAAGGGCAATTGGCAGCGCAGAAACTCGAGTATGAAGAACGAATTGCACAGTTAGAAATGCAGATCATGGAGCTATTCAGAATGCTTAAGGAGGTTGGAGTTGAAGCTTTAGTGGAAAATGGCTCGACTGATCAGAAAGCATTTATTCAAGATTTAGAGAAAACTTTCCAAAGACGGCGAACGATCAATATTCTCGAGGGGCGCTCAAAAAAGAAGAAAAGCGGAGCGAATGGGTCAGCGGACGAAGAAGAGGAAGAAGAGGAAGATCCGGACTCGACACCTGGTAAATCTGCAAGCCTACGACGTTCTCGACCTCCAGGTAGTACGGGCAAGAGGAAGTCATCAAAAAAACAGTTGAACCAGATTGTTGACGAGACTGGACGGGTTTCACAGTTCATGGATGCTGAGGAAGAGGATGCCCAAGAGCAGGTTCAACAACAAATGGCAGAAGGCGCTAAAATGGTTTGTGGCCTTAACAAATCATTATTCTTAATATTGATCGTTAAGCCAGTATTCCCCTCAGCTTGGTTCACTGAATAGCATGCGGAGTATTAGAGGTTCACCTCGTCGCACCGACAAGCCTGTTCTCCTTGAAACTCCTTCTAAAGCTCCAAATCTTATACTCTCCAAATTTGATGACGCTAGCCTTCGCAGCACGGATCGCTCATCATCCCCTGGTCCCCATGATGATGATAGCGACGTTCCTCCATCCAATAAGAGTAGTCTTGTGACTGACACAGATGACACTCAGCCAACTTCTATTGCTTCAGACATTGAGTTGGTCGCACCCCCAGGTTCATTTACAGAACAATTACAGCAACATCTGCGTGCTAGAGGCAAACCAGTACCTGCTATTAATGACACTCCAGCTCCTGAGACGCCTAAATGTCTACCCGAAGACCCAGATGCCGAGCGTTCAACCAGATCTCCAGCTTCTTCACCACCACCACCACCTCCTCCTCCTCCTCCTCCTCCTCCTCCGCCGCCTCTACCGCCACCACTTCCAACCTCAACTGGTGGTGCTCCACCGCCTCCGCCTCCACCACCCCTTCCAGGTTCTGCTGGAAAAGTAGTTTTGCCCGCTTTTGCTGTTCCATCCACCCCAGCCCCTCCTCCTCCTCCTCCTCCTCCTCCTCCCTTGATCGATTCAAATCACAACATGGCATCGAACTCGGCTAGTATGCCATTCTTGGGTTCTAACGTCGGAATGATGCGTAAAGAAATGCCTTTAACTCCAAACACTAAGATGAAACAGCTGCAGTGGGACAAACTTCCTCATCAACAAGTCTCGAGAACCCTGTGGAAGGATGATGAACCTCAAAAGGAGAGACTCATGCTGGAGAAACTGAAAACAGATGGTATATGGAACGAGATGGAAGAAGACTTCAAGGCGAAGCAGCTGGTTATTAATTTAATGGCTAGACAGAAACGGGCAGAGTTAAAGAGTGTATTGGATCCACAGACTCGTAAACGTGTTGGTAAGTATTTAATATTCACTTCGCCGAGAAAAGACCAATTTTAGCCTCCAGAAATTCTTATCCAACGCGTCCGGAAGGTTGAACCGGAGGAGATCGCCCGTCGCATACAACAGTTCGATCAGGAGATTTGCGCACCTGTGTTCTTGAGCGAGTTGAAGTCTATCCTTCCTACGGCAGATCAAATTGGTAAGCTCAGCATTTACCGGAACGTGCCCTCAGAGGAACTCGTCGAATTACATCCCTCCGACCGGTTGATGGTGAGACTCATTCAGATCGACCGACTCAAGCAGCGAATAGAGGGTATGCTGTATAAAGTAGCATTCGCTGAGACCTGGTCTTTGTTGAATGATGTAAGGTTTCTCGACGATATGATTGCGTGATTTGATCTGATAGGTATGTTGCTAGTCTGCCAAAAAGTTGTTTGAGGCTGGAAAGGCTCTCCTAGATGCCAAGCAATTCAAGGAGCTTCTGAGTGTAAGCATTGGATCTGGATGTGCCATTCATGCATTGACTACTCTTTAGCTCATTCTCCTTATTGGCAATTATATGAACGGCTCAGGCATCAAAGGTGGCGCGTTCGGCTTCCGTGTGAGCAGTATCAACAAGGTTGGTTCATTTATATATTGCAATGACATTGCTGATCGCTAGTCTAAAACTCTGCCGTCAGCTCGTAGACACTAAGTCGGTCAACAATACAACCTTGCTACATTTCCTAGAAAAGACAGTTTCGAAACATTTTCCCAATATAGAGGAATTCTTGGATGAACTGGACCGGCCTGCCGAAGCCTACCGGGGTGAGTATACCTAGAAAGATTTTGCACTATGGCTGAACATGCTCTCAGTCAATTTGCAGGATGTCCGCAAGGGTCTATCTGAATTACAGGAGGGCCTGGGTCATATCCGCCGAGAACTTGACCTTCATTTTTCGGATTTGGAAGCAGATGACCAGTTTGCAACTCAAATGTGGGCTTTCATTGGAAAGGCCAAGGAACAGCTGGAAGATCTTGTGGATGATGTTCGTAGTGCCGAGGCTACCTTTGTTGAAGCAATTGGTTACTACGGAGAAGAAGACAAGAATATGTCAACTTCCGAGTTTTATGGTATTTTCAAGATTTTTGTTACTTCCTACAGGGCAAGAGCCATTTTCATTCAAACTATGACTTTATTGACTGTCTTCGCCAGAAATGTAAATCGGATAATCAAGCTGCCCTCGAAGAGAAACTGGCAACTGAGAAACGCAAGCAAGCGATGGAAGAGAACAGAGTGCAACGCTTGAAAGCTCAAGAAAACTCTACAGCTGACGAGGAATCTAATGTTGTACTGGATAACTTGCTGCAAATGCTCAGGAATGGCGAGTCAATCCGCAAAGGCAAAAAGCAGAATCGCCAAGGCAAATCACGTCCATCTGTGCCAGTCATTCTTTACACCGAGGGCGGGGATCAGACAGGAGATACTGCAGATGTTGCGCGTGATATGCTCATCCAGCTTCAATCGCATGGATCCGTAATACCACCTTCTCCCCTACCGCCCTCGACGTCGTCCCAACGGCGAGAAAGGAGAAGAAGGGAACGGCCCTCTTTACACCCTGAGAGGGAGATACCTCCTTCGCCTTTATCGGTAGAGATATTGGATACAAACGAAGATTCTGCTTCGGAAGCTCAGGCTTCAGATGACCTAGTCCCTGAAATTTAGAATTTCAGGCAGAGTCAGGGTCGCTTTGTGATTTAATATTATTTCATCTGTATTCCATCTGCTTTCTTCACTATCTACGCATGTATCCATCATTGACTACTTTGCATGTTCACAACGCATACTATTACACAACATCAAGAAACAGATAATCACGGGTGTTAGCAGGCAACTGAGAAAATCTACAAGGATCACTTTGTTGCTGATGCCGTCTAACGTCACGTCACGGGCCGCTATTTTCATCTCTACCTTCATTCTAGATCCCAAATTAAACCTACCTACCAGCCTCCCCACTCTCTTTAACATGCGTCCTTGGCTAATATTCGCTTCTTTTGTTCTACCTTTCGTTTTAGCACAATCCAATAGCAGTCTCGACCTTGACATTAAGGCTATTGAGGCACATTTCAACCAGTCACATATTGTTCCTGACTTCCTGGCAAACTTCCAACCCAAAGCCTTGCTTAATGTTACTTTTGGTAAGCGATAGCCCGAATCTCGGTGGTGAAGCAGCAACAACAACAGTTCTCACTACGTGGCAGGACAAGGAAATATACAACCTGGCCAGCTGTTCACGAAAGAGCGTATGTTCCAAATCCCCGCCTTCAGTCTGACTACTCAGCAAATAAATTCTTGACTTTAGAGGTCGGATCTGCGCCCACTCTGACAGTCCAAAGTAACAGCCCTCTGAGCGGCAGCTATCTATTAGCCATGCTCGATGCAGACGTCCCTAATTCAAAACTGCCTCAGGGTACCAATTGTCATTGGCTAGTCCGCGGGGTAATCATCGACCAGAGTGAGTATGATCGATTTCAGACCGCATATTCATCCGCTCAGTCGATTTCTTCCAGACTCCATCGTCAGCAATGCAACCGCTACGGTGACTACACGTTACTGGGGTCCTTGGCCCGCTGCCGGCTCTGGACCTCATCGGTAAGTCTAGACCTGCCCCCTGAACTCTCAGCTTCCGCTCATATTATGGATAGCTACGTCATCATGCTTTATATTCAACCTGATGACTTTGCTCCTCCTAGCGAGTTCGCGGGAAGTGATATGCCTGTCAGACCCATGAATTGGAATGCATACGTCACGGTATGAAGTCAGTCCATTTTTCATGCTACTCACGGACTATCACTGTGTTTAGGATTCTCATCTTGGCGACCTCTTTGCTGTAAGTAATGTCATTGGTGGAGTCCTCACTAAGGAGTTAATCATAACTAGGCTAACTATTTCCAAGTCGAAGAGGGAACTGCCAGCACGTCAATCTTTCCTACTACGGCGGTCGTTACCTCCACGCTACAGGTCGCTTCTTCCCAAGCTTCAGCTTCAGCTTCTCCAAGTTCCTCCAACCAATCTTCCACCACTAATGGGAGCAATGGCGCCAGTACTTTGAGTCTGAGCTTCCCCTTGATTTTATTCCTGACCTCCTTGACTGCTTTTGTGATTGTCTGATTGGTCAAACGAAAACATTGATCCCTGGAAATACACAACTGTCGTCGTAGGCCGTCCTATGCTTCTAGTACTTGCTCCATGATGAACACTGGGGTCTTGTGGGTCCAATCATCTTACATAAACATCATTATGAAAACATCAACGGATTGTGTATTGCCCCTGCCGATTGGTATAAGCATCCAGAGGATGAATACTTCACGAGTAGTGTGACAATTCTGAGGGGGTTTGTCAAAGTGGGATTTTGTTTCCTGTTCTCTCTGAACAGTAAACAAGACCTGATATATCTTGAAACTTATTGTCTCTAGTAGACTGCCTACGAAGTGACACTACAGAATATCTACAAGGAGATCATTCTGTCACTTCATCATCATCATCATTCTAGTATCACCATTCTTGTTTCGTTTAGAGGATCAATGTTATTATGAAGGGTGCCTTTGTCACATCTGGTCTACCACACCTTTAATAATACTTGAGCCATAGCTGAGCTATTCCTAGGTACCAGACTCTTATGTTTGGTCGTAGTGATCATTATTCCTATTTCTCTACTCCCAAGCTGAGAGGGTAAATTTTAAAACAGGGCTTGATCACTACAGAAAAACTAGGGACAAGTCGAGAAGACAGGAGAGCAGGTAAGAAGAGAGAAAGTGGGAGATGGGAGGACTGAAAAGTGGAAAAATGTAGAGGGAAATAGTAAAAGTCTTTTGAAGACTGTTTGGGGAGGCAGTCAGCAGAGGACAGCCTAGGAGGTTTCCTGACCATTAAGAACAGCAGGCTTGGACAAATGAGGGGGGCAAGACGTCAGGTGGGTGGAAGAAAAGAAAGGATGGAGTCCGGTGCAGCAAACGGACTCGTTTCTCTGTTTCTCATGCATATGACAACGCAATCAAAAAAAAATTATTATAACGGAAACAATAATCCAAATTGCATAAACCAGATTCTGATCCAAGAAATAAATACTACGCTATAGATTTTAATGCTTCAATCTCCATAGCGTTCGCGAGCCTGATATGAACAGTATGGTTTAGAACAAAATTTTGGATCGGTAAAGTCGAAAGCACGTCTCTGGATTTTCGGCTGCTACTCACCGCTTCCTGGGCTTGCTGCACATATCCAGAGTAACCCTCAGCAAATTTGCCTATTTCCCTAGCCTTGGCTGCTCCAAGGCCGACACCTTGAGCATATATCGCCGTTGGGCTACAAGAATCATTTGAAAGAGCGTACAGAAAGATTGGGGTCAACTTACACAGGATCTGTCCGACCATCTTCTTCCGTCCCTAACCCAAAGCCCTCTTTCCATCCCATCATCTTGAGCAACTTGTTGCCCATGTTGTTAGGATCCTCGCCAGGATGTACTGTCGGAGCTGGTGGGGGTGTTGCAGGGCGAGGTGGAGGTCCGTCCGATTGTCGTTTCTTCTGAATATTGTTGGGGCCTCCTTCAGGGACCGGCGCATCCGGTTGGTTGAAGAGAGTACGCCGTTCCAACGCCCTGTCACGATACTTGGGTTGTTCGGTAGTTTTTCTAACATGGGCTTTTTGACGGGCCACCTCTCGTAAGTTGGCATCTTTATAATTTCTCTGTGTAATTTCAGGGAATTATTGGATTTCCCGTACGACAGTAGAAAGACAAAACAAAAGGAGACGTCAGCTTGCTTTGATATGAAACAACACTAAGACTGCAAGCCTTATGCAAATCAGATTCCCTGTTATGTCGCTTGAGTTGATCCAGAGATTTGAACTGCCGAGCACATAGCAAGCACATCAATGCGTTCATATCGGCATATTCGAATTCGGTGTCTGGAGGAGGAGTGGACTGGGTAGATGGGGCGAGCTCCGCTTTGGTTGTCACGACATTCGATGAGACAGAAGTGGCCTGCATGCATGAGAAGACCAATAAGAACCAAGTTCCATCGTGGTCTAAGGAGTCCAAAAAAGGTCACCAGAGTGGTTGCGCTTGAATGATCCCTTTTATGAGATAATTCTTCTTGGACTTGGTTCCACTTGTTAATATTGGTGGCAGTCTGTAAAAATCAGAGTAAGGCTAGAAAAAACACTGGGGATTATCGAGATTTTGCCTTTCTACTCGCAATCAATGGTGCCACTTTTTTGACTTGGTGGGCTAGAGCCAATGTTAGGATTATGAAGGGCATGAAACGCCTAATCACCTTTGCTGGGATCACTAGTGGCTTGTGTGTCATCTGGTAGTTCATTATTGGAGCCATCATCCATAGATAACAAAGCAGGTTTAACTGGACCTAAGCATGCATGCAGACACTTCAATGTATAATTGGATTGCACACAAAAATGCACAAATACCGGAATTCAACTTGGCCGGGCCTTTGCTAAAGTTGAGAGTCACAGGCTTGTCAGAAATGGGGAGTGTTGACGGAGCAATTGGCCCATCCTTGATTGCACCTCGTCGAAGATGAGTAAAAGAAGGAGCAACGAAGTAGACGGTTTGTTACCTTTAACCTTCTTCTTTTTCTCCTTGTCTTTGTCCTGGTCCTTGTCTTTAGCGGGGGAAGCGGCAGGCTGGGCTACTTCGTCCACCTCGAATTCAAGTGCAGCTGCTGTAGAGCTTTCGTCCCAGTATCGAACCCACGTGCCTTCAACACCACCTAAACTCATAGACGAAGTGAGACACGCATCATCGCGAGACAAGAAATCGGTGACAGGTTGAAAAGAATAGGGATGAGCAAACGAAGCGGCGACGGGGCGGTCCGATATCCTGAATCCATTTGGATGTATTTGTGGCGACATTGTTGCAGCGAGGACTGCTGAAGCAGACTAAAACAAAAGTCAATGCCATATATGAAACGAGAATTTGATCAGTACTTGGACATCGATAAATTCTACAAAGGCGAAGCCAAAACTAGCCATGGTGACTTTATCTTTGATCAAAATGATTCTTTTCATTCCTTTTGCGCCCTGATTGTGCACACCCGACGAGGAGAGCATGGCCTGATAGATTGCCTGGGGCCCAGATAGAGGATCTAGACCTCGGAACAGAAGTACAGGGCTCTGAGAATTTCCAATGTCTCGAGTGCCGTCATTTGCGCTGGCACGGTTGAAGCGCCGGTCGCCATGGGAGGCGCTCTGGGAGTAATCAATCTTGACTCGGCGGCCATTGTGTGGAAGTCCTGTTTCAAGAGCCTTGTAGAAAGCAGTGGTTGCTGAAGCACCGTGAGAGGCAGGCGGAGGAACTTGGATGAAGGGGAAAAGGGGATCAACGAAGGCACGGGCGTGGTCCACGCTGGTGAACTGCGCGAAGCCGAAACCCTTGGATGAACCTTTGAAAAATCCACGACGAAGAGACGTCAATTAGAGCGCATAAAGAAAGGGTAATGTGCAAGTGCCTGATGTCCTGTCTCGAATGATTGTGACGGTTTCGATGCTACATGATTGTGATGAGAGGTATGCTTGTAGCTAAGAATTGTGAGCAAGAGAGAAAAGAGTCTGTGAAGGAAAACAAACATCGGCTTCTGTGAAATCTGGATCTAATCCAAGGAAGATGACATGCGGGCTTGGTTCAGAGGGTATGAGACGTTTCTTGTTGAAACCACCTCCTCCACCTCGATGGCGGTCGTCTTGGGCGGAATCCTGATGGTCGTTTTTGTGATGGTGCCCGGCATTATCATCGTGTCCATAAGAAGAGTCGAAGCCCTGAGGCCGCATTGAAATGTCTGAAAAGGACACGGGATAGTACTAACCCCAGTATTGAATTTTCGTCTCTTTCCTTCGCCCTGGTATTCGTCGTCTCGTCCACGAGGGGTGCCCCGTAGTTCCACGGGCCATGCATCATTCCAGTGATCTTTTCCTTTGTCCCACTCGCGGTTGTAGGCCATTTGTGCTGGAAAGGATGGTGGAGGTCAGGTAGAAAGAGTGGCTGTAAACATGGAACAAACAAAGAACATCTTCTTGATCACCATGGGACACGGCGAGTACACATCCTTGTTCTCTCAATCATGCTGCTCACTGTGCAGCCTGCAGGACCTGTCAAGGTTTTTTTTGCCTCACATAAACCTATGGAACAAGGCTCATCTGTTTGCACAGGAAGATCCTGCCATCGAGCGGTTTAATACATTTGTGAGTTTCTGGTCATCTCTGAACTCCCCACCAATGCTCTGCTAGCGCGAAACGGCCTACATGAGATTCAGATGGAGTACACCCACAGTGCGTACAGCACTTCTCGGCTTCATTGGAGTACCACTCGCAATCTATTATTTCGCGGACAAGTATCAGGTTGGTGACCAGCTCGAGGCCAAATCCATGTCATTCATCCAGTTGCACAGGATCGCTGGGACTGGGTAGGAAAACGTCGAGGTCAACCTATAGACTCTACAACGTTGGTCACTGCGTGATATGTCTAAACCATTCGGAATATAATATCGCTTTTTGGTCTGAAACCATGCACATTTTCTTCAGACTCGCTTGCAGAGCTCTATTCCAACCGTACAAGCTGCACCGATGCAGCTGCTGAGAAGGGCATGGGCAGGTGCTCTCTGCGAAAAATTTTGTGTTGCAATGTCCAGATGTTCCAATTCATCATCCCGAAATTCTTTGATCACCTCTCGAAGTAACGGTATGCTTGGATGGTCATCTGGAAATGACTCCATCTCCCTGAGTTGGCTGATGATAACATACGTATGAGTTATGGGGTAGAACTGACTGGAGGCTTACTCGTTGTAGTGTTCGCCTATCACCGTCTCGACAGCCTCGGTGCAGGCCATCGCAGCCTCTGGGCCCATGAGTGCTGTGACGGCACCGAAACCAAACCCAGCTACCTGAGCTACATTCGTGAGCAGCGTTGGCCGTGCCCGGTGCTGCACCTGTAATTTGTTCATCACACACAGATGTTTCTTCTCCTGGGCCCACATTTCCTGTGTTCCGATGAGCACAGCAAGCAGCACAGACACAATAATCACTTTCCTGCAGAAGCGCACCCATCTTGGGCTCTCGGCCAAGAACAGCGTGTTGGCCCATGTATATCCAGTTTGCGGCCACCTCGCCAGCCTGGTCGACCCGGATCACAGTCTGCAATGTGGCTCGCTGTTCCGGGGTCAGGTTTCTCGGGGTGGTAGATACAGCTGGATGCTTTGTTTTCTGTGGGTCTGTATATCGAGAAGATGGCAAGGACCCTGCAGTCGTGGAGAGACTGCGTGTGGCCCGGCGAACAAGCCTGATGTGGGACAGCATAGCGCGGATCACGTGGAACATTGTCCATCTACCCCAATGTCCTCAGCGTGAGCGTGCTCGTCGGCCACACGCATCGTCTGACCGTCCCCAAGGTTCACCCCCTCAGATGTCATTGACATGTCGGACGAGAAGACATGGCCCTCCAGTCTCGGCATGTGCACCCCAGCTGAATCCATCCTTCAGCATCAGTTTATCTTATCCTAGGCCTTCTCGACTGGGACACCACCAAGATTGTATTCACCAAACGCAGCCTGATCGAATTCCTCAGGAGCGTTTTTCCATCACAGACAGAAATTACGATACTGAACGTCGGCCACAGGTACACGGATGTAACCGTCGATACCAATTTCGCAACTATTGCCAAGCTCCCACGCAAGCATAGTTTGGCTCATTTACCGACATATCTTTGATGGCGACTCTATAGGTTACGCGGAATTTGGAAATTTCGCTGCTGCTTCCAACGCCGCTGAAGCAGCTGATAAGAGCGCACTCGTCCAAGGTTGATGTCCTACATTTGCGTGGTCATGGCCATTTATTGAACCCTAGTGCCAACTGCAGAAAATAAATCCACCGGGGTAAGTCTACCTGGTTTATCTGTCCCTCCCTCCAACAGTCTCCCAGAAGCAGCCTCAAGACAGCGCGGCTGCAGAAACACAAGACCCTGAATACAAGCCCTCCCGGTGTGTAACCTGCTACTTCGTGGGAATGGCTCATTCCCTAAACTTCACAACAGGCGCGTTCGCGACGCCCCTGGCGGCAAAGATTCGATCAAGGGTATCTTCGATTCCGAAGAACGGGAAGAATATAGACCTTCGCGAAGGTTTGTGTCTTCCGTTCTGCCACTACCGCACAAACCATCTTTCACAGGGTCAGGGAACCTCCGGGTGGCAAAGATAGCATTTCAGAAGTGAGTCCTACCATGCACTCAATCATAGCTGACTGGAGTGTTTATTGGCATTGGCAGCTTTGGTGAAAGTAGACTCGGTAGCATCGTTACAATGCCGGAGATTCACTTCGATGTACAACCTCATACCTCTTGATATAAACCACTATCATCGGTAGCAACAAGGTATAAGCTCGCTGGAAAGTAAGAAATAAAAAAGAGTTGAAAAATTCAGTCACGCTGGAGGATACCATGAATGACTAGCCCTTGGCTTCAGCCTTCGACTTTTCTGGACATAGACATCCTCATTAAGAAGAGATCAATCCTTTGGAGCCTAGTGCCCTCAGCAAACTGCTAATGCCACCGATGCTTTACCTGATAGCGTTGATGGAAAGATGCTAAAGAGATTAGTGCTAAAATCTCACCCTACTCCTCTTTCAAGCTCACATTTGAAGGTGGAAATGACTGCGACGTGAGTCAAGTGGAGAGTTTAATCCAAGCACAAATCTATCTGGCAGCTTCTCTTTCTCTCTCTTTCTCCATGTGTGTTGTCAACACCCA
>Ga0153987_1000424_pt1 | contig 13555 bp, 12 predicted proteins | sample TSNC071MetaG_FD_102279 | JGI IMG/M metagenome (GOLD analysis project Ga0153987, IMG submission 102279) | Attine ant fungus gardens microbial communities from North Carolina, USA - TSNC071 MetaG | ecosystem: Host-associated > Fungi > Mycelium > Unclassified | place: USA: North Carolina, William B...
GCACACAGGGAATGTTTCTTGGTTAGAGAGGATGCACAACAACATGGTTGTTGGGTATTTCCTGATGGAATTCCTCGAAGTACTGAAACACGTGATGTACCTGGGTAAAACATCCCGGAACACGTTTTTTTTCTCTCACAGTATGGCGGACGCCTGTGGCTCTGACGTAGTCTGTCCGCTATCTAGTTTGGACAGTGACCTTTCCCCCTTTGACACAGACCTTCTCCTCAAGGATTATGGCGATAATTTTGCGCAGCCCCAGGGCAACTATATTCCCAAGAATTGCTATTCATGTGCCCTTACTATAGGAAGACCAAGTGAGCAACTACCTCATTCAGAACAGGAGGCTGCTTAAGATGTTCCAAGATCAGGGACACGGCGTGTGAGGTTCAATCTATCGTCCAAGGATTTCCCTCCATCTCAGGTTCATAGAAGACACCTCTCTTTGGATGCCTCATGCTTGTGCAAACTACCCTGATCCGTGTGGTCCCTATCTACGGCGGACGGCCAAGTTGTCATACCTTGTGCTAAGTGATGGAGTGATTCGCAGATGATAATTGGGGATGAGTGGATGTATTCTAGGCCGCTTGGTCTGTACGATCATCATGAATGGTCGCCAGGCGTGGATCCAAGTAATTTCATCGCGAGGGGGATGGCTTCAATGCATCTTGGGCTGATGGCTTCCAGGCACCAACTCCGGATCTCAAGCAACTCACTTGATTTTGATGATATCGTGTGATAATTTTTCCAGCTTGATAGCTGGTCTATAACATCCAATTTTGCTGAAGGAGAAGGGGCCATGCACGTTAATTATAATCCAACGCAATCAATTGACAAACTAGAAATCATTGCGGCATTACAGCGATAACCGCAGTGGATCTCCCTATTACGGCATGATCACAACATCAGTCCATGCCGTTCTTACATTGTTTCCGGATGCAATCTGTCTACTCACCAGAACCATCCGTCCTTATCGTAGGGTAACTGACCAATTTATATCTTGGGAAGCTGTGCATCAATAGCTTCTCATTCCAAGTTTCATCAACACATCAAATGTTGTCATAGTAGCTGGCATTATTCAAGGTCCATACACGACGATATCTGAAGGGATGTGAAGGAGGGCCCCAATTCGATACAGAGAAGCCAGAATCCTCAATGAATGATAACTGCAGCGGCTATCTTGCAGGGAGCAAATCCTTCAGGATAAACTTCATTTAATTGAATTATGATTAAATCGGGTCTTGCAACCAGATTTATTGAATCCACATCACCTTCTTCCATAATTCAAATTTTATCGAGTTACGCTGGTCCTGAATTGTTCGACGGGAGAACGACACTGGGACTCTGTATCTCAGCCCAGTTGCCGTCTTGAGACTAATCAATTAACATTAGTTCCTGGAAGCCCTCAACTTTGAATGTTTGAGAATAGCATGGACTCGCTTCTTTGGATTCACTTGAAGCTCCTTTTCCGATATGTGTGAAAACACTGTGTTCAGGGGCTACGGAATGATTAGTCTTGGGGCCGATGTTAAGGGATAATAACAATACAACAATTGGGGAGAGAAAGTCTAAAAATAAACATTGAACATTGTATCCTAAGGCAAGGGAGACAGACTCAGGACTTCATAAACAACTTCGACCACCGTTTCCCTCCTGCTCCAAACTTGCATCGTAATTTATCCATTCCTGTCTTTGGGAGTGATTTGGACGCGCTTTGCACAATTCTGAGTAACCACTGACGAACGCGGAGTGGTCAAGCTGCCAGATTCAGCTGCGCTCTTGCCGCTTTTCGAATTCTGATATCATCAACGATTATTCGATTGGTCCGCGCCGTCCAATTTGCTCATTTCGACCTTGCTTTAAATCAAGCTACCGGCGTTTCACAGGGTCCAGAGCTAACCGATCGCCCGTGACCATTAGTGTATAGTGCTGGAGGCTAGAATAACATCGGCGCTAAGCACTCCTAGTATTCTGGTGCATTTTTGTAACAAAAACCGCCTGATATCAGAGCTAGGTCAAGAGATCTCTGCCACATCAGGTGTGGCAATCAATTACCTAAAATAAGAAGTTGAGGGATTTAACGGGTCAAAGAAGCCAAAGGGAGGACCCATTCGAACGCGGTAAATTGAGCGGACATCTTGCTTGGTCACCGTTGCGTAGTCTGGACTAGGAGCTGCTAGGAGAGGAGCTTCCAAGGAGTATCAATCTTCCTAGAAGTTATAGTCCTTTTTGGAGAATTCAGCGAAGTAGTTTGAGGGGCAATAATCGATCTTCTCGTGTGCCGCAACGATACCTATCCGGCCTCCCACACTACATGCACCATGCTACATCGTCTGTAGTTTCCTCTCTTGGATTAGTTTGTATTGTGTATCCAGCCAATGAGAGCTGTGAACTCCTTTTTCTCTTTTGACGCACCGCACTGTCCATACATTGGGTTATATTTACTCTTTCTCTACCGCATGATGGGCACCCTCACAACGATTCAGCCACTAGCGCCCGGACAGAGCGGTATCTGATCGAGTTGAATTAATGGGATACTCATCGAATCTAAAAGCATTACCGACGTTACATAGACGCCAAACCCGCGATGGTATACTGATGAGTGATCGGGAAAACGCCGCTTGGAGTTGAGAGACTCAGCTCGTGTCGCCAACCTCTTTGAAGCATTATGAGTCACAGAACAGTCAATTTTTTGATCAAGATAAAGGATACAAAATAAGGAATCCTCAGAACACGAAATTGGAGTCTCCGGTGAAGAACATCAACCAACGTACATCGATCAGTTAACCAGCAGCGGATCGCATCATTTTAGCTTTTCAAGTATTTGATTGCAACTCTACTTTACTCACGGGGGTGCCTCTTGTAATGATTACTATTCAAGTGTCCCAAGAGAAAACAAATAAACAAGCACGGGTAGACAAGTGACTATGCAGAAGTGGTTTTCATAACAGAAGCACGGCTCCGAACCTTGTCTTTTCATTGGCAAGAGACAGTGAACACCTAGCAAGCTCGTTACAATTGAACCTTTTTAGCAATCCGAAAGATCGTTCCTTCCTTGCCGTTGATGACCTCCGATGCAATCGACGGTTCTGTGTGGCAAGCAATTTTTTCCATAGTCATTCAGATTTTCATTTTGAGCGCTGTCACGATCATCGAGAAGTATCATTACCCTGCTCCTTCCAAAAATGGTAGCAACTTGTGAACGGGACATGTTGGTCGGACTGTAAGTTGTATTGTATCCATCAAACCCCTTTATCATCCTTTCGAAGTCATCCATCCCTGCACTTTCATTATAATGCATTAATGAACAAGAAACACAACAATACATATTTCCATAGTCGTAGGCTCAGCCTTTGCCCTTGCCCAAATTCGTAAATATTCGTAAATAACGCATGCTCTCCGTCAATAAGCGAACCGGTTAAAGGGAGACTGTGGAGCGTCGATTCATAGAGAATCATGTTTGACGTACACATTTTCCCACACCAACCATACCCTTACATTATTACCCTTACATTCCATACATTGGAACTTACTTACCCGTTCACTTAGACGATATTGAGGCAAGATGCAGTGCATACATATTAGATATAACAGTTATTCTACTCAGTACAGTGGGAAATTTTCAACAAGACAAGACAACGACAGAAAAGCAGGCAATTAATTAAATATGGTATTATTGATAATGGGAAAGAAGAGTGCTAAAGGGGAATGTGAAGTCCCGATCCAAGGAAGCAAATCACAGGAGCAACCAATGAGTCTATGCAACCAACGATCAGTGAGACGAGATGAGAGGAAGGGATTTGGACAGGAGTGGGACATATCCGCTACAAGAGAGAGAGGGAAGACAGCAAAGAATATCAGAGGACGAACAGGAAATTAGAAAACAAGGTATTCAGAACGCGCGCACAAGTCCAGAGAGATTTTGATAAAGCCTATAGGTAATGAGAATACAGCCATGCGGATACAGTAGCGATGAAAATCAATTACGTTGATGCACATTGATTGTCCGTGAGATTTTGAAGAGATGAGGACCAGACAAAAATATCACTGCGGCGTCGCGTAACCAGACCCTGAAGTTGAGCTGGACGCTCCTGTTTGTCCTTCATAATATGGAGCCGTTGGTTGGTTAGAGTGGAGTCGTGGAGAAGGGTTTAAGGAAGAATAGAGGTTTTGTTGAGATGTCTGTTGTGGATTGGAGAAAAGGTTATTAGGCATGGACGGAGGAGCGGACAAAGGTACATCTGAGGATGGGTTCAGGTAGTGTGATGGTCCTGTGGGTCCTGTAGGATGGGACCCCTGTCCAGGCACATATAACCCCATTGAGCGACTGTTGTATTCAATACCACCACTTAGCGGACCCAGATGATGTGGAGGTCGCGTTGGCCCCATCACATGCCGAGATGGTATGTAATCTGGGGAAACATGATGACCGGCAGGAGTGTTAGGCATCGATTGAAGTGTCATTGGAGGGTATAGTTGAAGGCTATCAGCGTTTGGCATAGACGCTCTTCTGTTGACAGGGTCTATAATACCTCCCATTGATGAACTACGGCCAGTAGGAGGAAAAGGAGCAGTGGTAGTTGGACCAGATGCGGCGCGATGTGCAGGCGCCAGAATACGACGACGAGCCTGAACAGAAAAACACAGCGATCACAGGTTTAGTAGAGTATAAATGACATAAGATATGAAAGTGTACATTTATCATCCAATTGGAGACTTGGCTCATGCTGAGTCCAGTTACATGGCAAAGTTGCTTTTTTTCTTCTTCACTAGGATACGGGTGATCTGAATGACGATGAAGCCAAGCTTTGAGGAAGTCGGTGGTTTCTTTGGGAAGTTTTCCCCTCTTACGCTGCTGAGGACGGTCGACGAGCGTTGAATTAGGGACTGACTGAGGCGAACGGGATGGAGAAGGAGCAACTGCAATAGAGGGCGGGGCAGAGGGCATAGAGGTAGAGTAAGAGGGATTACCAGAGGGGATGCCAAAGTCATTGTTTGGGAAAGACCAGTCTCCCTTTATCCTGCGGTCATGCTGACCTGAGATACGAGCCGAGCCGGCGAACAAGTGTGCCTGGGACATGGAGGTACTATAGGAAGCATGTCGCATACTATCGTCGTACTTGACTGCCAGTGGAGACAGGTGGCCAGGAGTAGAGCTGGGTCGATTGATTTGTGCAGAAACGTTCCAATTATCGCCTTCATTATAGGGGGTGAGCCCTGGGCGATAATCCGGCGAAGCCATAGGAGAGGCAAAGGCAGAAGAAGAAAATGAAGTCGAAGGAGTAGTCCCATTGGAGATACCTGAGTGGGGATAGGAAGAGAAATCCGAGAAATTATTGAGATCGGTAGATAGCCTCGGGCGGTGTTTTTCTGTATCGTCAGTGGGAGGGAAAGTATAGTTGGAGAGATTGGACTGAGTTGACGGGGTGTAGTTTTGACCACGAACATTACTAGGAGAGGGAACGAAATGATGCCTTCGGGGTTCGTTCAGGGTGGGGAGAGAAGCACGGCGAGGATAGTTATCCTCAAAGCTAGTAAAGATGGATGGTAGTTGGACTTTTGATTGGTCGATGCCGGCATCGGACTCGTCCTGGGGAGGTACGGCAGAGCCGTTCTCCCAGGTGCTCGGTTCGCCTCGAGATTTTGGAGGCTGAGGCGAGTCTGAGGGCGTGATTGCACGTTTGTCGCCGCGGGAAAGGCCGCTGCTGTCTGTGTCTGTAGTGGAGATGGCGGAGCTGGACATGCGTCTAGACTGGTAGTCCAAAACGGAGTCTGGACTGGAAAGACATGAGGACAAGTTGGAAGAGAAAGAAAGAGGACTCACAGGATAGCTGGAGAAGGTGAAAGATCGTGAAGAAAAGAGATAGAGTCTGTCTCGCCCTTGGACTGACTGTGACGAGAAGATGAGAAAGGAGATAGAGAAGATTCTGATGTGAAGGTAGCCTCGGGTAACGATACTCACAGGGCGTACTGAAGCTGGGCGACGTTGTAGCTGTTGAGCTCGGGGGTGGCGGCAATGAGCTCCACTGGCATGGGTGAGGGTAGATGGACAGGGAGTGCCTGGGCGGGCGGTGGGCCTGCAAAGAGCGGGGGCCTGTATTTAAAGTGGGAGATCACACAGATAGCTCTGTGGGAAGCATCAGCGTCCAGATTCCGCAGATTGGCTGTAATCTCGCTCCCGGCGCACAAACACACACAAACCCCTTTCAATTAATCAAATCTCGCCAGATCCTCCGGCCAGATCCCGCCCAACCGAACCGACTCGCCGGCCGCCGGCTATCCCCGCCATACTTCCTCGTATGGATAGATTGCTCCTGGTTCGTTCGTTTCTCGCCCGGCCTCTGTCCGTCCCGCCTTGTGTCTGTGCTCACCGCCGCCGTCGCCTCCGCCCTTTGCACTGCCGCCGCCAGCACGCAAATCTCTGATGCAAGATCGGTCATTGGACATGTTATAGTACTCTACGGCACTCTAGTCTCGTCTTCTATCTCGCCTCCTCCGTTCCTTGCTCTTGTCTAGAATACCCACCAGCACTTTTTGGGCTTTGCTGCGCTCCTTCTCCGTCACTCCCACACCATCCAACATCCGTATCTGTTCGCATGTGCGCATGACTAGGCCTCGGTACGCCAATCGCCCGATATACAGCTCATCCGGCAGATCCCGCCGAAACTTGGCATCTAGCTCTTGCCAGCCGCCACTGCCCTCCTGTTGTTCGGCATCATCTCCACTACTCTTGCTCTCCGAAGGCTGTAGTGCTCCAGGGACATCCTTCACCAGCAACGGCAGGTACCAGCCGAGCGTGCATGGATTCATCCTACATCACAAACAATGCATCAGTGATCCCATAGAATGAAACCTTTACAATGTTCAAGAGGCACTGAACAGTCAAGTCCCACCCTATCAACACACCATTCGCCCGACCACATGGCGTGACAGTTATTAAAAATAGCCATCTACCGAAAAGGAGGCGAAAAGCGATGGTGCCACGATTCTAAGCGAAAAAAAAGGCACGAAACGGATGACAAAGAGTTGCTCGTTCCCGAACAAAAACAGCAACATGTCCTAAGCATAACATGATAATGATGATGCTCACCTGAAGTCCAGCATGACAATATCTGGCATTTGCTGTACCAGACGGATCAGTGCTTTTGTTTTCCTAAGCCGAGACCCAATGATACTGAGTTTTTCCAATCTCGTCAATTCCTCTAGACATCGAACATCTTCCAAAAAGTTATAATTGAGATTCAATACTCGAAGGTTGGGCAGAAGTTTTCCCATATCCTCGGGCAGCGCGGTCAGTCTGCACGCAGCTATTTCCAAGTAGATCATGTTATAGCATGGTTCCGAGATGAAGCAAGGTTCAAGCGGGTTTCCTGTGCAACCGAAACAATAATGGAAGGTCAACGAACGGGTGGTCAGGAACAAGAATTTTGATCGTGAATGGATCGATGAGCTCACCAGAGAGGTATAATCTCTTCACATCGCGAACATCACGGGTCAAAAGGTTGCTAACAGTCCACCGCCGCGCGAGAATCGCAATGAATTCACGAATCACGCGCAGGGATAAAGAGTATCATAAAAAGTTTGGGATCAGCGACAATCCTTCCTCCACATCAAAAAAAATACTCACAGACCTCGGCCACTTTGATTCCGCAGGGAAAGGTTTTCCAGCTTCTTCAGCTGACCCAAGTTCACCAAATGTGTCAGTGAATTATTATCCGCGTATAGCGTGCGAAGGTTATTGAACGCCCCAACATCCACCAGACGAAGTCGATTTCCACTCAATCTCAGAATTCTCAGTCTAGGCATGCTTCCATCGACCTCAACCGTTCGTAAACTGTTATAGTCTTCCAAGAAAACCACTTTAGTCCCGATTCAAAGAAAGCCCATGAAAAGCAGAGTCGTGATCAGACATCAGCTCGTCATTGAGCTTCATTGTCACATGAAAAAGAAAAAAGACCACATTGACCAATCGTGACACTCACCTAAATTTAAAGCAATGAGGGAATGCAGTATCTTGAACCCAGTTACGCTCTCCAGGCGGTTTTGGCTGAGATTAAGCATCTCCAAACGTTTCCTGGTAGTGAATCAACCCCCGAATAAGAATAATGTCTGTGTCACGAACCACTTGAATTTACCCAGCTCGACAGATTGCATCAAATTGTTTTGCACACTCAATTTGACAAGACCATCCATGTTTTGCAGCCCGTCTAGACTCGTTATCCTATTGTGGTCTGCTTTGAGTTCTCGCAGATGCCGTAGGCATTCTAGCTCTATATAACAAATCAAAAGGATTTTCGAGTCACAAGACATACATTGAGAGGATCAAGAAGCCTTACGCCGCAATGAGTTGATATTGTTCCTGCTAATGTCAAGATTCTCGAGATTGAGTAGATGATTGAATGAGGTAAGTGCTGTGAGACTGCGCACCGGGCAAAATTGTAGAAATAAAATGACGTTAGTATTATATTTCCATATCCAGAAAATCCCGACGTTTACCTATTGGATGCGACAGATAATGTTCTCACCGATCCAGGAACCCCACTAAGCCAGGCTATTTGATTTGAGTTTCTGGTAAGAATCAGCCTTACTGCTCATTCGTGACCAAGTTCTTACAACTTACAAACTCAAAGCATCTAATTGAGGCAAAAACTCTTTCAACCTCGCAACACTCTCCAAGTTCTTTTCAGAAAGATTCATAGAAGTTAGTGTCTCCCAGTATGGCTCAAAGGGCTGAACGTCCGTGATGGCAGTGATCAGTCGATCATGCGCAACACCAAAGGAACATTCTGTAAGGAAGGTAGTGTTGGCCTTGAGATCGGATTTGGATGAAACAGGCCGGCGACTTGGAGACCGGGAAAAAATGCGACGTCTATCTGGTGATGGCGAGTTCGGTTGCCGAGCACTAAGAGGTTGAAGCTCTTCACCTCTTACAGAGCTTCCCTTCGACGGCGATGAGTCACCTTCACTATGGTCTTTGAGGGAAGCTTAATTAACGTTGCTATCTGATGATGATCTATATTATCGCATACCTGTATCCTCCAATGCATGCATCATTTCTTCAATTCGCTTCGAACGTGCTGAGGGTGATAGTTCAGCACTGTTTTCAACCCTCACTGGAGATCTATCCAGAGAAAAAGGACTGCTTGTAAAGTCTCCAGAGTCATGCAGACCCTGTATGGGTCCTTCAAGCTTCCCATCAGAAAAGCTCACTGAGCGTCGGCTACCTCCATGCTGGAGTGGGGTCTGGTATTTCAAACGAGCAGGATCCTTGAGTACCGATGTAGGCGTTATTGCATTACTTTTCAGCACCGAGCGTATCGCAGGAGTAACTTGCGCTGCGCCACGACTCCGGCTGGACGTAGTATGAGGAGATGGATGAATTGGCGATGCAAGATCAGATGAGGGTATATTAGGCTCTCGAACTACTGTAACCTTCGGGATGTCAAAAGAATGGAAGCATTCATCCTCTGAATCAAATTCTAGAGGCCGGATTTCAGGCTGGACTAGCTCAACGTTGTCCTCTGAATCAGTGGTCTCCACACCATCTTCAACAGCATTAGGTACAACTCCTGCCGTAATGCCTACGACATGAGATGAAGCATCCGTTGAGAAGCTCATCAAGTCAACTTCTTCGTCGTCCAATTCAGACCTCTCTTCGATACGAGTCATCTCGTTCACAAAATGTCCTTGACGCACTGTGTCATCGTCTTGTAAGTCTTCAGATTCAACAACTTCCTGTACTGCTCCAGGCTCATCACGAAAGCTCTCAATACCCATAAACGGATCTTCGCTGGGTTCATCTGCAATCCCTGGGACTAGGTCGCCTGGGTTCCGGACCCATCGTGAATTGACCTTATCATATATCATATCTCCAAATCTGTCAGGTAGTGCAGGAAGGTCCTGTGGACAAATGGTACGTATATGGGCAGGGCCCAAATGTTTCACAAATGATTGTGTACTCCCAGTAGTGACCGTCGTACTTCCGACAGTACTGGAAGAAACCAAACGATTGGAATTAGTTGGTCCAGCCAGAACGGAGGCTCCTGAATGAGCAGGAGTAGATAATGGCAGGCACTGTTCATGCGCAATATTCACGGCATGATGTAGTGACGGTTGCTCTGAAATTGACAGTCTTGACATTCCGTTGTTCAGATCATGCTGGAACGATGATGTGGTGCTGCAGGAACTGACAGATGATTGTGAGCAAGTTCCCTGATGGGATGATATCGAGGTTAACTTGAGGCATTCCACAGACGAGTGCCTTGAACTCCCCATGTTACTGCTTGAGGAATGAAGATTGACGGTTGCGCTCTCATCACCGGACGAAAGTACCTTCTGACGGCTATCCGGCTGAGGCTTCACTCCAGTAAAGATGTGTTTCTGACTTTTCACGCTCTGCTTGATTTGAGCCATCAGAGTTTCCGCCTGTGCTCGATAAGATGAAGATGTGTATCGGCTCCTTAGAGAATCATGTGAACTTAAAGGGTTTATCATTGCATCACTGAACATCTTCGAAGGGGTAGGTTGAGGAGAGGAATCTAGTTGCAACCGTGAGCGCTGATCTTATTCTGTGAAGGATGATCTCACTAGATGGGACTAGTAGATGAGGTTCTGTATATTCGCCATTCAGATGTGAGATAGAAGATGATCTGCTAGGAAAAGTAGTGCTTGTTGAGATGGTAGCAAAATCCCGTGCTGACTTGATTTGCTGCATTAGTTGTTTCGACTCCCCAACATAATCTTTGCCGGTCAATCTAGGACGAGAGATCACAGCCTGTGAACCAGCGCCCTCTCCGTTGTATTCATTTAAAGGACTGAGCTTGACACGTTTCGCACTTCGCAGGTGAGAAACATTCGCCAAGGAGGATGGACCTGTCGATTCTGACACTCGCGATGGGTGATTTTCAATACAGGTAGGGGATGGCGTCGTGGCGGTGACAGAGCAGTTGTTAGTAGCTATGGAATCAACCATCGCGGAAAGATGTTCTCGTGTGTATGTGTCGTATTGGAATTGAAAAAGTCGAAGTCGAGGGTCCGTCGATGGCGCCGTAGGCTGAAAGACCACGGAAGGATTAGGTGTACTTTGGGCTTGAAGAAAAGTAGGATGCTGTGTAGCAGTCAGGCTACGAGGTACAGTAAAAGTGAATCGACAAGCGATGTTCTGCTTTCCCTTGAATGAGGCCGTCTTTGGGGTCACAGAGAGTTGCCCATTAGTGGTAACCAAAGCACTCGGAGGGGAAAATTCAATGAGTGGTACATCAGCATCGGCTTTCTGCCCTGTAGTATATCTAGGTGGAGTGGGCGGTTCAAACATTCGTTCCAATGGTAGCGGAGTAAATATGTCCTTGATCAGACCTTTCCCTGGACCGGGTGTCTTGGGCTGAAATGGAGCATTGGGTATATCGTCATGTATAAGGAGTGTTCCTGCCGGAGAATTACTCTCATTGGAATGTGTACTGGGAATCTCGAGATCATTTATTGTGTGAATACGACTGTGGAGGGGAATCGTAAGGGAAAGGGAATGAGTACCATAGGATAAATTGTTTTCATCCTCTTCACCACCTTCGGGTTCAAGGTCAACCCATTCATCTTGTAACTCTTCCGTTTGCCATCCTGGTGCAGTCATCATTTGGTTGCTGCAGAGTAGATGCAAGGGACTGATGTAGTTCAACGTTGATTCAGGAACGATCACGTGAACGTTTGTCTACCGCGACGAGCTTGAATTAATCCTGGGGACAATTTTTGCTCACATCCATTACTTGACACGGTAATTGTCAGCGCGAGAAGCTGACTGCTAATTGAGTGCAACTCCGCGGAAATAATTTACGTGAAACCCCTCTCTTGAAATGTAACCACATTCAACACCTCCCCAGCTCCTAACACGGGAGTTCCACTCAGGGACTAGCTTCTTTGGTATGAGCTATGTTCGAATCCAAATTGAGGCCGTGACAAAACATATCTGAGATAGAGTTGATGAGTCTATACATGGTCGATTATGTTGCAGCTGAACAAATATCTACGAATAACGTGATGCTCGTTGCTCTGACAGCATGTCATTGGATACATTCCGAGGATATACAGAGGAACTCGTTCTCCTTCCATTCTTTGGTTAGATTTAACTTTCAAGGGATAGTACATCTATCACTGTAGTTCGATCTTGCGCATTTCTACTATAGTGCGAGCTGCTTGAAAAGTAAAGCCGGTTGGTTGTACGCCTTCTATCTGTTCTAGCTGATGAAAGTCAGTCTGAGTCACTGATCATGATACAATGTTATTGTATTGATCCGCCGATACTACTGATCTATCTCATCATGCAGCTCCTATCTGTGTATTCAACTCATTTTTATCTTGTTCCATGCAAGCATTGTGTGACAAGATTTTAGTAGATAATAAGTTTTGATAATGCTCAAATAAGATTATACTAATATTGAAATAATACACCTATCAAAACCTTCAATAATAACAAAGGACTATTCCTTAAATAGCTCTAGTAAGCAGAAGCTAGTAGTGGGAATGAACTTATTTAGGACCCACCAGAGATAGTATTATAACTTCAGGTTGCAATCTCAGAGTTAATGTGATATCTGTATTTGATCATTGGTCATTTGGTCATTGGAGTCTTGGACTTGTTTTTTTTCTTTTTTTCTTTTTAATTATTAATTACTATCTCCTATTCTCTGTTCTCCTACAGAGTTACATTGTAGTCTGGTGTCAAGTATTGCCCTGAATGCAATTTGAGGGGAAGTCAGTTACTAAGGATAGGAGTAAACCTCTGCACTAGAACCTCCACTTCATAATAAGTATTTAGAGAAAAAAAGAAGGACCAGATTTGGATTGACTTTACTATATTGTAAACAAAGCTAAGGTACCAGGTACAATTTGTGTCAGAGAATAAACACATAATAACAATACTATTGAGGAGGACTACTGCTAAAAGGAGCAAAAGAGGTTTTATGGGCTAAGAAAATACAGTTACAGTCCTTAATTACATGCTGTTACTGTTATGACATGCCTTGGACAGGCCTCCAGACATAAACAATTGGCAGCTCGTTATAAGTGACAGCCTGGGAGTTAGAAGAGATGTCCTGGGAACATCAAACTATTTAGGGATATATAAGGGGAATCTTTTCAAAGTCCAAAGATCTTCTCTGAAGTCTCCTAGATGTCATGAACTGTCTCCACAGATATCTGACTAGCTACCATGACTAAGTCATTATTTTATATTTTCTTTTCATTTATTTTCTGAATCAGAGACAAAACCGTGTTCTAATAACAAGATGACTCAATACTGATGCAATAAGCATGCATATGTACAAATGTCAGCAAATAGATTAGTTTGTATATAAGTAGAGATAAATCTAGCAGGAACTCTTATTGAGTTCTCTTTGTCTATGCTAATAAGAGAGCAGTAACTTCATTCCAGCTTAGGACTTGGCTGTCATAAACCGCTCCTTTCACCAAGTACTTTATCATTATTCTTTTCCTTTTCTTTACCTTTCTTTTCTATTTATAGCGTGGGAAACTCTGTCACACTATGTGACATAATGCGTGACAA